>Ga0155175_127_pt4 | contig 20432 bp, 21 predicted proteins | sample RifCSPhighO2_01_FD_106143 | JGI IMG/M metagenome (GOLD analysis project Ga0155175, IMG submission 106143) | Sphingopyxis sp. RIFCSPHIGHO2_01_FULL_65_24 | reverse complement strand
CGCCGCGACCAATGCGAGCAGCCAGGCCCAGATCGGCGTGCCGCCGCCGTCGGCGGGCGCCGCCGGCGCGGGCGCGATGTCGTCGGCGGGGGCGGCATCGGCGATCGCCGGCGTATCCGAAACGACCGGCGAAAAGCCCGGCGCGGCATCGGTCGCGGCGGGCGGCGAAGACGGAGTCGCGGCGGTCGCATCCCGCGCCGGCGCGGTCGCGGGCGCGGTTTCGGCCGGGGCCGCGCGACGCGTCGGCGCGGGGGCGGCACCGGCTGCCGGCTGCGTCGCCGATTGGGTTGCGGGCTGCGTCGGTGTCACGCGCGGCGGCGTCGGTGTAGGGGCCGGTGCCGGCGTCGGGCGCGGCGCGCCCGGGCCCGAGGGGGCGATGCCATTGTCCGCCGGTCCTTGCACCCCCGGCGCGCGGCCGTCGTCGCCGGGCGGCGGCAGGCGGAAATCGATCGGGCGGCTCGGTGAAGGCGCGGGGGCCGGGGTCTCGCCCTGCTGGGCGATCGCGGGCGCGATAGCGCTCGCCGCCAGCGCGAATGCCAGCACCGCCCGCGCGCTGCCCATGGTCCCGAAATGCCTGTCCGTCATTATACCCGTGCGATCCCGATCGTCTGTTTCGCGCCCGATCCGCTGAATTGGCGCTGAATGACCGCGCCATCGACGGATGACAGCGGCCGCGCGCCCCACTAGAGGGATTTCATGTCCGATTCCACCCCCCCGGCGCTGACGCCCAAGCATCTCGGCCAGTCCAGCGAACTGCCCGCCTCACCCGAGGCCGCGATCCTCGACTATGTCCCCAACCCGCGCGCCGACGAACTTTACCTCGTCCGCTTCGCCGCGCCCGAATTCACCTCGCTGTGCCCGGTGACCGGCCAGCCCGATTTCGCGCATCTGGTGATAGACTATGCCCCCGGCGAAACGATCGTCGAATCAAAGAGCCTCAAGCTCTTTCTTTCCAGCTTTCGCAACCACGCCGGTTTCCACGAGGATTGCACCGTCGGCATCGGCCGCCGCCTGTTCGACGAGATGGCGCCGCGCTGGCTGCGCATCGGTGGATACTGGTATCCGCGCGGCGGCATTCCGATCGACGTCTTCTGGCAATCGGGCGCGCCGCCCGCAGGCCTGTGGCTCCCCGATCAGGGCGTCGCGCCCTATCGCGGGCGGGGCTGAGCGATCATTCTATCGAAATGGTCGGAAATTCATCTTCCCGTCACAGTTTGTTGACATTAGTGTCAACGTTATGACCGCAGCCTCGCTCCCGCACGATCACGCCATCGCCGTCGGCGCCGACCAGATCGATTTCATGGGGCATGTCAACAACGCCCATTATCTCAGCTGGGTGCAGGACGCCGTGCTGGCGCACTGGCGCCATATCGCGCCGCCCGACGCGGTCGCGGCGCATCTGTGGGTCGCGCTGAAGCACGAGATCACCTATCGCCGCCCCGCCTTCCTCGACGACCAGGTCATCGCGACCGTGATCCTCGAAAAAGTGCAGGGCGCGCGCGCCTTCTACGACACGATCATCAAGCGCGGCGAGGAAGTGCTCGCCGAGGTCAAATCGAGCTGGTGCTGCATCGACGCCGAAACATTGCGCCCCGCGCGCCTCGCGAGCGAGGTCGTCGCGAAATTCTTTCCGGCGGAAAAGGTCTGACGCGCCCGGCTTAGAGGGTGCCGCTTTCGATCATCGCATCGACCAGCGTTTCGAGGAAGGTGCAGCTCTCGCTGATGTCCTGAACCTGCTTGATCATGTCGGGATCTTCGGGATTCTTGGTGATCCGCGCGAACTTGTCGATCTGGGCGTCGAAGTCGGTCTTGATCTGCGCCTCGTCGTCGTCGGCGAGTACGGTCGCGATGGCCAGAAACTTGGTGCCCGATGCGACCATCTTCGGGTCCGCGTCGTCGCCCTTGGTGCCGAGTCCCGCCATGATCCCGAAAAAGGCCATGCACTGGATGCTGTTGTCGTAAAGCTCGCGCTCGTCGGTATCGATCGTCATCGCGGTGGCGGCGGTGATGGGCGCGGCGGCGGCAAGCAGCAGCGCCGCGGCAAGGATCGGATATTTCATGACTTCCCCCGAATATCGACCCGGAACCGCCTTGGCATGACGGCGCGGCTTCGCAAAGCTTTAAGTGGCGGCCACCCCGCAGGCCCTGATCGCACCGCGAGCGGCCTCAGCGACCGGATCATGGCCTTCGGCCCAAGCAAGTAGGCTCGCAGCCAGCGTCGGGTCGGCGAGTTCTTCGGCGGCATTCATCACCGCTATATTGCTCTCGTCACGATCGAGTTCGCGGCGAACGAGGGGCAGGGCAACAGCCGGATCGCGCCTCGCCAATCCGCAAAGCGCTTCGCCGCGCACGACCGGGTCCACATCCTCTGCACCCATCCGCAAAGCCGCCCGAATCCTCGCATCATCGCGGTCGCTGAGCGCTAACAGCGTGGCCGCCCAGTCCCTGTTCGATACGTCAGCGTCGCCCATCAAGGCGATCAATCGGTCAAGATTGGCCTCGCCCTCGGGGCCGTCGAGCGGAACATCCGCATCGACGAATGACGCCAGGAACGGCGATTTCGGCAAATAGTCGCTCACGCCGCCTCGAACCGGATCGGCAGCCGCTTCAGCCCGCCGACGAACACCGACTGCACCCGTGCCGGATCGCCCGCGAGTTCGAGCTTTTTGATCCGCGGCAGCAGTTCCTCCATCATGATCCGCATCTCCATGCGGGCGAGATGCTGGCCGAGGCAGACATGCGCGCCGAAGCCGAAGGCAAGCTGCTGGTTCTTCGGCCGGTCGGGGTCGAAGGCGAAGGGATCGCCGAACACCGCCTCGTCGCGGTTGGCCGAGACATAGTTGAGCATCAGCCAGTCGCCCGCGCGCACCTGCTGCCCGCCGATCTCGACATCTTCCTTGGCGCTGCGCATGAAATGCTGCACCGGGGTCGACCAGCGGATCGCCTCCTCGATCAACCCCGCCTTGTCGCTGTCAGCGGCGCGGAAGCGTTCGAACAGCGCCGGGTTCTTCGCCAGTTCCATGATCGCGCCGGCGGTCGAGGCGCTCGTCGTATCATGGCCCGCGGTCGCGATGATCATATAATAGCCCGCCAGCTCGCGATCGGGGATCTGGCCGCCGTCGATCGTCGCATTGGCGATGACCGTCGCGATGTCCTCGCGCGGATTGGCGCGGCGGTCGGCGGTCAGCGCGCCGAAATATTGCTCGAAATCGGCGATCACATAATGGAGCATCGCGATCGCCTGTTCGGCGCTGGTGATCGCCTCGCGGCTGCGGTTGAGCTCGGGGTCGGTCGATCCGAACAATTGCTGGGTCAGCATCAGCATGCGCGGCTCGTCCTCGGGCGGCACCCCCAATATGTCCATGACGACGCGCAGCGGATAATGCGCCGCGACGTCGCGCGCGAAATCGCATTCGGGCCCGGCGGCGAGCATCGCATCGACCGTCTCGCGGGCCAGGCCGCGGATACGCTCTTCGACGATCTTCAGATTCTTGGGCATGAACCAGCTCTGGGTGAGCAGGCGGTATTTCATGTGATCGGGGGCGTCCATCTGGACCAGCGAGCGGATCAGATGCCCGTCGCCCCCCGGGGTCGCGGCGCGTGCGATCGCCTCGCCGTCGCGGTTGGTCAGCACCGTCGGGCGGATGCCGTTCGCAAAACGCTGCGGGTCCTTGCTGATCGCCATGATGTCGGCGTGGCGGGTGACGAGCCAGAAGGGGTCGACCTCTGCGGTCTCGGCGACCGCGAGCGGCGCATGGGCGCGCGCCCAGCCGAGCTTTTCATGAAGCCCGTCCCATTCCCCATAAGCGACGGGGTCGACGACGGCGGCGGCTACCTCTCCAGGCAATATAGGTTTTGTCATGCAACCAAAGCTGCCCCATCTCGTGTCATCTGTCGAGAGCCATGCTACGCCCGCCGAAAGCGACGCGGGAGTCCGCGTGGCATCGGCGTAACCGGTGCGGCAAAATCAAGACCGGGGATCGCCATCATGAAAACATCGCACCGTCATCTGCTTGTCGCCGCCGTCTCGTCGCTCGGCCTCGCCGCCTGCGCCGCCCAGCCGGGAATCGCGCCGGTCGCCGCCGCGCCCGCCGCGACACCGCCCGCCTTCACCGGCGCGCCGCTCGCCGCCGACATCCCGAGCCAGCTGCCGCGCAGCGCGCGGCCCCTGCACTACGACATCAGCGTCACCCCCGACGCCAAAGCGCTGACCTTCACCGGCGCGGCGACGATCGACCTCGAACTCTACGAAAGCGCCAATGGTATCGTGATGAACGCGCTCGACCTCGATGTCGTCGATGCCAGCCTGACCCGCGCCGACGGGACCGGCGAGCCGATCCCGCTGATCGCGTCGACCGATACCGAGGCGCAGACGGTAACCTTCATCGCGCCCGTCCCGCTCGACGCCGGCACCTACCGCCTCATCACGCATTACAAGGGCATCATCGGCACCCAGGCGAACGGGCTGTTCGCGCTCGATTATCCCGACAAGGTCAGCGGCGCCGAGGTGCGCGGGCTGTTCACCCAGTTCGAGGCGCCCGACGCGCGGCGCTTCGTCCCCAGCTTCGACGAACCGAGCTATAAGGCGACCTTCACCCTGTCGGCGATCGTTCCGCAGGCCGACCTCGCGGTGAGCAACATGCCCGCGACGAGCGAAACCCCGCTGGCGGGCGGACTCAAGAAGGTGACCTTCGCCACCTCGCCCAAAATGTCCTCCTATCTGCTGTTCTTCGCGACCGGCGATTTCGAGCGGCTCGCGGCAAAGAGCGAAAGCGGCGCCGAAGTCGGCATCGTCTCGCCCAAGGGGTCGGGCGAACAGGCGCGCTTCGCGCTCGACAGCCTCGGCCCGCTGCTCACTTACTACAGCGACTATTTCGGCCAGCCCTATCCTCTCCCCAAGCTCGACAATGTCGCCGGCCCCGGCCAGTCGCAGTTTTTCGGCGCGATGGAAAATTGGGGCGCGATCTTCACCTTCGAACGCATCCTGCTCGACGATCCGACGATCACCAGCGAAGCGACGCGGCAGCAAATCTATTCGACGCAGGCGCATGAGGTCGCGCACCAATGGTTCGGCGACCTCGTCACCATGGCCTGGTGGGACGATTTGTGGCTCAACGAAGGGTTCGCGAGCTGGATGGAGACCAAGGCGAGCGACCATTTCCACCCCGACTGGCAGCCGTTGCTCGACCGCGTCGATGGCCGCGAGCGCGCGATGGGGCTCGATGCCTTCGCAACGACGCACCCGGTCGTCCAGAAAATCCGTACCGTCGAGGACACCAACCAGGCGTTCGACGCGATCGCCTACCAAAAGGGCGAAGCCGTCATCACCATGCTCGAATCCTATGCTGGCGAGGATGTGTGGCGGGACGGGCTGCGCACCTATATGGCGCAGCATAAATATGCGAACACGCGCACCGACGATTTGTGGAACGCGGTCGAGGTCGCGGGCGCCAAGGGTCTCACCGCGATCGCGCATGATTTCACCAACCAGCCGGGAATCCCGCTGCTGCGCGTCGGCAGCATGACCTGCGCCGGCGACCGGACGACGGTCGCGCTGACCCAGGGCGAATTTTCGCGCGACCGCAAGGACGGCATCGAGGCCGAGGGCCGCCGCTGGCAGGTGCCGGTGCTCGCCCGCGCGGGGGACGGCGCGGTCGCGCGGCAGGTGATCGCGGGCGGCGCGGGCACGCTGACGCTGCCCGGCTGCGGCCCGGTGCTGATCAACGCCGGACAGGCCGGCTATTATCGCACCCTCTATTCGCCGGCCGCGCTCGCCGCGCTGCGCGGCCGCTTTGCGGCGCTCGCACCGATCGACCAGCTTGGGCTGCTCGGCGACAATTTCGCGCTCGCGAACGCGGGCTATCAGCCGATGGGCGCGGCGCTCGACCTGCTCGCCGCCACCCCGCAGGGCGCGAGCCAGAAGGTGATCGGCGACGTCGCCGGCCGCTACCAGACGCTCTATACGATGTTCGACGACCAGCCCGCGGTCCAGAAACGCATCGCCGCGATGGCCGGCGCGGTGCTCGACCCGTCGATGCGGCGGCTCGGCTTCGAACCGCGCGCGGGCGAACCCGCGCTCGACAGCGTGCTGCGCTCGGACCTGCTCGCCGCGCTCGGCGCGATGGGCGATGCCAGGGTGCTCGCCGAGGCGCGGCGCCGCTTCGCGCTGCTCGACGGCAACCCCGCCGCGCTCGACGGCCCGCTCAAGGCGCGCTGGCTCGGCATCGTCGCGACCAACGCGACCGACGCCGACTGGACCCGGCTGCGCGCGCTCGCCAAGGCATCGAAATCGGCAGTCGAACGCAGCACCTTCTACACCTTGCTCGGCTCGGCCAAGGACGCGGCGCTGGCCCGCCGCGCGCTCGATCTCGCGCTGACCGCCGAACCCGGCGAGACCGTCAGCGCCGCGATCATCGGCGCGGTCGCCGCCAACCATCCCGAACCGGCGGTCGATTTCGTCCAGGCGAATCAGGCGGCGGTCGACCGGCTGATCGACGCGTCGGCGCGCGCGCGTTTCCTCGCCGGGCTCGCCGCGGCGTCGCACGACCCCGCGATGATCGCCAGGCTTCAGGGCATCGCGGCGGGGCTGCCCGCCGACGTCCGCAAACCCTATGACAAGGTGATCGCGACGCTGACCGAACGCAGCGTCAGCCGCCCGCGCATCAAGGGCGAAATCGCCAGCTGGCTCAAGGGCAAATAGGGATAAATTCCACCCGTCATTCCCGCCTTTGCGGGAGCGACGGGTGCTTACTCGGCCAGCTGCGGCGCGCCCGCGGGCATCGCGCTCTTCCACTCGGCGCGCGCCTTGCGGATCATATATTTCAGCGCATCGGCGCCGCGTCCCCATGCCGCCGCGCAATCGGCGTCCCAGGCGTCGCCCAGTGCGACACCGAGTTCCTCGACGGTGATGTCGATGAAGGCGTCATATTCCTCGATCGGCAACGCGCCATAGCTGCGGTGCGTGAACACCAGCTCGGCGACGAGCGGCCACACCCAGCTTTGCCCCTTTGCCAGCCCCAGCATCATCTGCAGCGTCTCGTCGGTCATCCGCCGCGACGCGGCGTCGACCGAGATGAAGCTTTCGAAACGCGCCGGAAATGCCGCAAAGAAGCGTTCGAACAGGGCCAGCCGAAGGTCGACGCCCGTTTCGGCGAGCGCCGTCAGGCTCGCCTCCATCTTGCGGGCATCGCCGGTCTTCATTTGAACAGGCTGCCCAATATTCCGCGCATCAACTGGCCGCCGAACTTGCCCGCGACCTGCCGGCCGATATTGGTCGCCGCCGACCGCGCCGCCGATTCGACCATCTTTTCGGCGAAGCTCGGCTTCGCGGCCTCGCGCGCCGCGACCTTCTCCTGCTGCAGCCGCACCTTCTCCTCGGCGACCTTGCGCTTCGCCTCTTCCTTGGCGGCGATCGCCGCCTGTTTGTCGGCCTCGTCCTGCGCCTTGGCCTCGATCGCGGCGGCCTGCGCCTGGTCGGCCTTGGCGGCGAGCAGTTCCTCGGCGCTCTCGCGGTTGACCGCGGTGTCGTATTTGCCTTCGACCGGGGAGATCGACTTGATGATCGCGCGCTCCTTGGCGTCGAGCGGGCCGGCACGCGAGCAGGGCGGCTTGATCAGCGTGCGCTCGACCGGCGACGGCGCGCCGTCGGCCATCAACAGCGAGACGAGCGCCTCGCCGACCTTCAGTTCGGTGATCTCGCGCGCGACATCGACCTTGGGATTGGGGCGGAAGGTGTCGGCGGCGGCCTTCACCGCCTTCTGGTCGCGCGGAGTGAAGGCGCGCAGCGCGTGCTGGACGCGATTGCCGAGCTGGCCCGCGACATCCTCGGGAACGTCGATCGGGTTCTGGGTGACGAAATAAACGCCGACGCCCTTGGATCGGATCAGCCGGACCACCTGTTCGATCTTTTCGGCGAGCGCCGGCGGCGCATCGTCGAACAGCAGATGCGCCTCGTCGAAGAAGAAGACGAGCTTCGGCTTGTCGGGATCGCCGATCTCGGGAAGCGTCTCGAACATCTCGCTGAGCAGCCAGAGCAGGAAGGTCGCATAGAGCTTGGGGCTCGCCATCAACTTGTCGGCGGCGAGGATGTTGACGTAACCGCGCCCGTTTTCGTCGGTGCGGATCATGTCCTGGATGTCGAGCGCAGGCTCGCCGAAGAAGTTCGCGCCGCCCTGGCTTTCGAGCGTCAGCAACTGCCGCTGGATCGTGCCCACGGTGGCCTTCGACACATTGCCATATTTAACCGTCAGCTCGTCGGCATTCTGCGCGCACCAGGCCAGCATCGCCTGCAGGTCGCCCAAATCGAGCAGCAGCAGATTCTGTTCGTCGGCGACCCGGAAGGCGATCGCGAGCACCCCCTCCTGCACTTCGTTCAGCCCCATCAACCGCGCGAGCAACAGCGGACCCATTTCGGAAATCGTCGTGCGCACCGGGTGCCCCTGTTCGCCGAACAAATCCCAGAAGATCACCGGATTGTCGCGATACGCCCATTCGCTGTCGCCGATCTCGGCGGCGCGCGCGGCGAAAATCTCGTGCATCTTCGACGTCGGGCTGCCCGCCATCGCCAGGCCGGCGAGGTCGCCCTTCACATCGGCGACGAACACCGGAACGCCGACCGCCGAAAACCCCTCGGCCAACCCTTGCAGCGTCACCGTCTTGCCGGTGCCGGTCGCCCCGGCGATCAGCCCGTGCCGGTTGGCGCGCTTGAGCACCAGCGACTGGCGCGGCCCGTCGGGGGCGCCGCCGCCGCCAAGGCCGATATAGATTTCGCTCGCCGTGCTGCCGTCGCTCACTCGCTGTCCTCCGCTATCCGAACCTGCCTGCCGGTCTAGAACGCGGGGCGTGGACAGGCAATCGGCAACCGCGCTGCTGTCATCGGCCGGAGAGGACGATCGGCAGCTGTGGCCCGGCCCGTCTCGCGACGTTTCAGGCGGCGGGGCGGTCGAGCAGCATGGCGACCGACCAGCCCGAATTGTTCAGCTCGGTCCGTTCGCCGCCACGGTCCTGCCGGAAACAATGGACGAGCCGTCGTCCCTTGAGTTCGTCATCGCCCTCCTCCCACGGCTGCGCCTTCCTTTCGGCGAAGAGCGCCAACAGACGACGTCGTTGTCCGTCCGTCAGGGACGCGGCAACCTCTTGGGCGTTTATCATGGTCATGGGCCTCGTGCTGGCGAAGCGAGCGGGTCGACGGTTTGGGAAGAGATCGGCCCGTTCGCCGCCGGACATATGTCCGGCGGGCGGTTTGTTTGCGCCTGCCGTCAAGCTACCATGACCGGAGACAACAAGCCACCTCCTTGTTTTTACAATATTATTCGTCAGATGAGCGGGCGGCGCACGGGAACGGTGTCACACCGATCATCTCGCAGCGCCCGTGCGGACCGGAATATCTGGTGGCGCACGCGTGCTTCGATGGCGGGAAATCGTGGAAGCGGCCCGAAGCATCCCTTTCGCGTGGAAAGCTGTCACCCGTTTCCCACCCCGGAACCGCCATCACGCCCACCAACGCTCGTCCAGCCGGCGTCACGCTACCGCGATCGCCTCGATCTCGATGCGAAAGCCGAAGTGCAGCGGCCCGGTCGGTACCACGCTGCGCGCCGGCCGGTTCGTGCCGAAGAAGCGCGCGTAAATTGCATCGACCTCGCCCCAGTCGTCGATATCGCTGAGATAGACGGTGGTCTTGACCACCTGCGCCAGCCCGGCGCCCGCATCCGCGAGCACGGTTTCCAGGTTGTGCAAGGCCTGCTCGACCTGTGCCGCGAACGGCGCGGACGCCAGCGCGGTGTCGCGTCCGGGCAACAGCGGCAGCTGCCCCGACACGAAGATGAAACCACCCGCCATGACGAAGGGCGAATAATGCGGTCCGCCCGTCGTTCGCCCCGCATCCTGATCCGCCTTGCTTGCCGTCATTCGATCCTCTCCCACGCTGGTGGGAGAGGACTATCACGTCCGGCGGCGGCGGCCCATCACCCCATCACAAAGGCGTTGAGCTTGTTGCCGTCGAGATCGCGAAAATAGCCCGCGTAAAAACCCTCGCCGCGCGGTCCCGGGGGGCCTTCGCAGGTGCCGCCGTTGGCGATCGCGATGTCGTAGAGCCGATGCACCTGCTCCTGGTCTTTCGCCTCGAGCGCGACCATCACACCGTTGCCGACGCTCGCGGCGTTGCCGTCGAACGGCTTGGTCAGCCCGATCCCCGCACCGCCGCCGGGCTTGCCCCACGCGATGAAGGTCTCGAACTCCATCATCCGCGGCGTCTCCAGTTCCGCCGCGATCGCGTCGTAAAACACCGCCGCCTTCGCAAGGTCGTGGGTGCCGAGCGTCACATATCCGATCATCATTCTTCTCCCGACTCGTTGGTGGAACATAATAGGAACATTATCCGGCGCGCGCAAAGAAAAACGGGCGCCGGACCGATGAGGTCGCAGCGCCCGCTTTCAAGCCTGTTCCCCTTCGGCGAAGGGGAGAAGATTATTTTTTCAGCCGCAGCGCGACGTCCCCCGAAGGACCGCCGCGGCGGAGGATTTCCACCAGCACCGCATCGCGGCCCGCCGCCTTGGTGTCGGCTACGACCTTGGCCAGCGCATCGCTGGTCAGCACCGCGGTGCGCGCGGTGCCCGCGCTCAGGATCACGTCGCCGCGGCGAAGCCCCTTGCGCCCGGCATCGCTGTTCGCCGAGACCGACCCGATCACCAGCCCCTTGGTGCCGGCGTCAACGCCCACCGCGCGCGCGATGTCGGCGGTCAGCGGCAGCACCGCAAGACCCAGTTCGGTCTGGAGCGCGGTGTCGGCGGCACCCGTCGGATCGTCCGGCGTCGCCTGTTCGTCCTCGGGATCGAAGGTGCTCGGGGCCTGGTCCGCCGCGGCCGGCCGCGTGCCGACCACCGCGTTGAGCGTCATCGTCTTGCCGTCGCGGATCACCTCGAGCGGGATGCGCGTGCCGGGTTTGACCCGCGCGACGATGTACGACAGCGTCTGCTGCGGCGAGACCTCTTTGCCATTGACCTTGGTCACCACGTCGCCGCGCTTCAGCCCGGCCTTTTCGCCGGCCTCGCCCGGTTCGATGCGCCCGATGCGCTCGCCGCGGTCCTTGGGCAGGCCCAGCGCCGCCGCCATATCCTCGTCGACCGGGGTGATCCCGATGCCGAGGTAGCCGCGTTCGACCGCCTGGCCGGCCTTCAGCGCGTCGATCACCGGAATCGCGGCGTCGGCGGGGATCGCGAAATTGACGCCGATATTGGCGCCGACGGGCGAAATCAGCATGTTGTTGATGCCGACGACATTGCCCTGCAGATCGAACAGGGGACCGCCCGAATTGCCGCGGTTGATCGCGGTATCGGTCTGGATATAGCGGTCATAGGCGCCGCCCTGCCCCAGGTTGCGCTGCACCGCCGAGATGATGCCTGCGGTCACCGTCGAGCCCAGCCCGAGCGGGTTGCCGATGGCGACCACCCAGTCGCCGACGCGCGCGTCGCTGCCGGTGGCGAATTTGACGAAGGGCAGGCCCGTCGCGTCGATCTTGAGCAAGGCGAGGTCCGACGCGACGTCGCGGCCGACGATCTTCGCCTTATATTCCTTACTGTTGGTCAGCGTGACCGTAACCTCGTTCACCGCCTCGCCGCGCGGACCGCCCGAGATGACGTGGTTGTTGGTGACGATATAGCCGTCGGTCGAGATCAGGAAGCCCGATCCGCCGCCCTGCTGTTCCTGGGTGATCGGCTCGCGGGTGCCCGCGAACGGATTGAGCCGGACGCCGAGGGTGACCTCCTGCTTGGTCGCGATATTGACCACCGCAGGCTGCAATTGCTCGACCAGGTCGGCGAAGCTTTCGGGGGCGCCCGACCGCGGCACGACCTTGGCGATTTCGCTCGATTCATTCTGCGCGACCTGCGCGCCGACGGGGGACTGGGTGACCAGCGCCAGCGCCGTGCCACCCGCCAGCAAAGCCGAAGTGATGCCGTAAACATAACGCACGATCGAAATTCCTTCTCTTACGAAAACTCTCTTACCCCGGCGGCGGTGGTCTGCTTCCCCGTGGCTGAACGGCGATTGAACATGAACGGTGCTTTACCGTCCCGTTCATCCGCCGTCCGGCTCAGGGTTCAGTTACCGCGAAACCGGCGCAGATATTCATTGTCGGGCGACAGGATGATCGACGTCCCGCCCTGGTTGTTTTCGCCCAGGAAGGTCGAACGATAGCTCTGCATCGCGCGGTAGAAATCATAGAATTCGGGATCCTTGCCAAAGCTTTCGGCATAGATGCGCGCCGCTTCGCCATCGGCGCTGCCGCGGATGATCTGCGCTTCCTTCTGCCCTTCGGCACGGATCGAGATCGCCTCCTGCTGGCGCGCGGTGCGCATGCGGTTGTACGCCGCCTCGAGCGTCGCGCCCTCGGGGAGGTCGGCGCGCTTGATCCGCACGTCGATGATCTCGGCGCCATATTTCTGCGCCTCGCGGTTCAGCGCGACCTGGATATTGTCCATCACCGCGCCGCGTTCGGGCGACAGCAACGTCGCAAAGGTCCGCTTGCCGAGTTCGTTGCGCAGCGACGAGCCGAGGATCGTTGCAAGCTGTGCCTGCAATTTATCCTCGGTGCGGATCGCGGTGTACATACGCACCGGGTTGGTGATGCGGAAGCGCGCGAAGGCGTCGACCTGCAACCTTTGCTGGTCGGTCGAGAGCACTTGCTGGCGCTCCATGTTCACGCCGAGGATGCGCTTGTCGATATACTGGATGCCGTCGGTGAACGGCACGCGCAGCACGAGACCGGCGCCCGAGCGTCCGAAATCCTCGTTCGGCTTGTACCGGTTCACCGTGCGCTCGATCTCGCCGAAGCGCAGGATCAGCGCCTGCTTGTCTTCGGGCACGATCGCCAGCGACTGCGACAGGATGAGGAGCAGGACGATGATGGCGATCAACGGCCGCATCGGGCGTTGGAACAGGCTGTCGAACATCACTGGGCTCCCTTCGTCGCGGGCGTGGGCGCGGCAGGGGCCGTCCGTTTCTGTACCTCGTTGAGCGGCAGATAGGGGGTCACCCCGCGCGGCTCGACGATCGTCTTGTCGACGTTCGACAGAACAGCCTCCATCGTTTCATAATAGAGGCGCTGGCGCGTGACCTGCGGCGACAGCTTGTACTGTTCATAGATCTTGTCGAAAGCCGAGGTGTCGCCGCGGGCGCGTTCGAGCACCTGCTGCTGATAAGCGCGCGCAAGGTTGATCGCCGATTCGCGTTCCTGCCGCGCTGCGGTGACCTCCTTGAACGCCTCGTCGACCTGGCTCGGCGGGTCGACCTGGCGGATCGCGATGCCCTGGATCAGCACGCCCGACCGATACTGGTTGAGCAAATCCTGCATCCGCTGCTGCACCTGCGACTCGATCTCGACGCGCCCCGGGCCGATCGCCTGGACGAGGTCGAAATTGGCGACCGTCGCGCGCATCGCGCTTTCGGCAACTTCGCGGATCGTGCCGTCGGGATCGGCGAGCTGGAAAAAATACAGTTCGGGGTCGCGCACCGACCAGCGGACCTCATAGGCGAGGTCGACGATGCTCTGGTCGCGGGTCAGCACGAAATTCTCGTCGGTCGCGTTGGGCGAACCGATCGCCATGGTGCGAATGGCGCGCACGTCCTCCAGCTTGATGCGTTCGATCGGCGCCGGCCAGGTGAGTTTGACGCCCGGACCGACGGTCCGCGAATAGCTGCCGAGCCGGGTGACGACGCCCTCTTTTTCGGGCGGCACGATGTGGAACGACGAAAAGATCGCCCAGATCGCGACGACGCCAAGCACGCCCCATTTCCACAGCTTCGCCGAATCGCCGAAGTTGATGTTGCCGCCGCCGCCATTGCCGTCACCGCCGCCGCCAAAGCTGCCGCGCCCCTTGCGCAGCAGCTCGTCGAGCGCCGAGGGGCCGCGCGGCTTGCGCGCGCGGTTGATATCGACCGGGTCGGGGCTGACCCACGGGTTGCGCGGCCCCGGCTTCTTGTCGCCGCCGCCGCTTCCCTTGCCGTCGTCGCCGCCCTTGGGCCCCCACGGGCTGTTCGCCATCGCGGCGATCTGGTGGAAAAATTGCCGCAGACCCCCGGGGGCGCGGCGTCCCATACCGTCACTATTGTCGTTGCTCATGGGGCTTTTATAGGGGGCGCGGGCGCGATTAACAGGGGGTCCGCGCGAAAATGGCTGGCAATCATGTCCGCCATGCCTATCTGCCACCGACATGACCGACACCGCTCCGCTCGCCAGCATCGCCACCGACCTGACCGGGGGGCGCACCTCGGGACTCAAATTCCTCGACGAGGAGGGCACGCTCGCGATCGTCCTCGACGTCACCGGCCTCGACGTGGACGAACGCAAACCGCTCGAGGACAAGCTTCGCGCCGGCCTGCTCGCGCGTCCCGGCGTCACCAGCGTCCGCGTCGCGATGACCGCCGAGCGCAAGGGGCTCACTATCATCGCGGTCGGCAGCGGCAAGGGCGGGGTCGGCAAATCGACCCTCGCCGCCAACCTCGCGGTCGCGCTCCGCCGATTGGGCGTCAAGGTCGGCCTCGTCGATGCCGACATCTATGGTCCGTCGCAGCCGCGCCTGATGGACAGCGAGGGCGTCAAGCCCGAAGCGCGCGGCCCCAAGCTGATTCCCGTTCCCAACGCCTATGGCGTGCCGATGCTGTCGACCGGACAGATCGCCGCGCCGGGGCAGGCGATCGCCTGGCGCGGTCCGATGGCGGGCAAGGCGCTCGAACAGCTCGTCGACGCGAGCTGGGGCGACATCGACACGCTGATCGTCGACCTGCCGCCGGGCACCGGCGACGTCCAGCTGACGATGATCCAGAAACACAAGCCCGCGGGCGCGGTGATCATCTCGACCCCGCAGGACCTCGCGCTGATGGACGCGACGCGCGCGATCGCCTTCTTCGAACAGGCCGACGTGCCGCTGATCGGGCTGGTCGAGAATATGGCGGGTTACGCCTGCCCGCATTGCGGCGAGATCAGCGATCCCTTCGGCAGCGGCGGCGCCGAGGCGGCGGCCAAGACGATGGGGCTCGACTTCCTCGGCCGCGTACCGCTGTCGATGGGCATCCGCCTCGCCAGCGACGGCGGGGTGCCGCCGGCGGCCGGAACCGACAAGCTCGGCGAGCCGTTCCACGCGATAGCGGCGAAGGTCGCCGAATGGCTCGACCAGCGAAAGGGCAAATGATGGCGATCAACGACGAAGGCGAAATCCGCGAACTTCTGGGCCAGCCGCGCCGCATCGCGGTCGTCGGCGCCTCGCCCAACCCGGCGCGCGATTCGAACCATGTCCTCGCCTTCCTCGTCGCGCAGGGCCATGACGTGATCGCGGTGAATCCCGGCCATGCGGGCAAGACGATCCACGGCGCCCCCGTCGTCGCCACCCTCGCCGACGTCGAGCCGCCGGCCGAACTGGTCGACATCTTCCGCAACAGCGCCGACGCCGGTGCCGCGATCGACGAGGCGATCGTCCATGGCGCGAAAGCGGTGTGGATGCAGCTCGGCGTGATCGACGAAGCCGCGGCGCGCCGCGCCGACACCGCCGGGCTGATGGTCGTGATGGACCGCTGCCCCAAGATCGAAATCCCGCGCCTCGGGCTGCTGAAATGAGGGTCGCCGCGCTGCTGCTCGCCGCATCCGCCCTCGCCGGCTGCGCCGCCACCCCCGCTTCGACCGATCCGCAGGAGCAGTTTTTCGCCGCGCTCACCGCGCGCTGTGGCCAGGCCTATGCCGGCAAGATCGAGACGAACGAGGCCGCCGACGCCGATATGCAGGGCAAGGCGATGGTCATGCACATCCGCCGCTGCACCCCCGACCGCATCGAAATCCCCTTCCATATCGCCGGCCTCGGCCCCGACGGCGGCTGGGACCGCTCGCGCACCTGGATCGTCAGCCGCACCGGAAACGGCCTGCGCCTGAAACACGACCATCGCCACGCCGACGGTTCGAAGGACGAAGTCACGCTATACGGCGGCGACACCGCCACCCCCGGCACCGCGAGCCGGCAGGCGTTTCCCGTCGATGCCGAATCGATCGCGATGTTCGAAGCGACGGGCCGCGCGGTATCGACCACGAACGTCTGGGCGATGGAGACCACCCCGCTCGGCTTCGCCTATGAACTGAAGCGCGCGAACCGCCACTTCCGCGTCGGCTTTTCATGGGACCGCCCGGTGAGTCCGCCGCCGCCGGCGCCGTGGGGCTGGTAGCACCATCGTCGCCCCCGCGAAGGCGGGGGCCGCTGTCGGTTTACGCGGCGCGGCTGGGCAAGGCGGCCAGCGGCCCCCGCCTTCGCGGGGGCGACGGTTAAACCAAAAGCCTTTGCCTCCCAGACTCGCGCCGCTTATCAGCATCCCCGATGGCGGGCATTCGCGACAGTATCGACACAAAGAAACGGCGCCTGCCGCACGTCAGCCGCCGGTCGCTGCTCGTCGGCGCGACCGCAGCCGGCGGCCTCGCGCTCGCGTGGAGCGTCTGGCCGCGCGATTACGCCCCGAACCTGACCGCCGCCGAGGGCGAGCATATCTTCAACGCCTTTCTCAAGATCGGCGACGACGGGCATGTCAGCGTCATCGTCCCGCAATGCGAGATGGGACAGGGCGTCACCACCCTGCTGCCCCAGATCATCGCCGACGAACTCGGCGCCGACTGGCGCACGATCGCGGTCGAAACCGCGCCGATCAGCCCGCTCTACACCAACACGCTGCTCGTCGACGAGGACAGCGCGACCTTCACCCCGCGTGCGCTCGTACCCGACATGGTCGCCGACGTGCGCAGCTGGGCGCGGCGCGAATGGGCGGTGCGCCACGCGGTGATGCTCACCGCCAACAGCTCGTCGGTACAAATGTTCGAGGCGCCGTGCCGCGACGCCGCGGCGCAGGCGCGCGCGCTGCTGATGATGGCGGCGGCGCGGCGCTGGGACGCCAATTGGGAAGAGTGCGACACCGCGAACGGCTTCGTAACGCTGGGCGCGAAGAAATTGCGTTTCGCCGAGGTCGCCGCCGCCGCAGCGCTGCTCGAACCGCCCGCCGAACCCGTCTATCGCTCGGCGAGCGCCGATCCGCTCTATGGCAAGGAGGTCATCCGACTCGACCTGCCCGCCAAGGTCGACGGCTCGGCCAATTATGCCGGCGACATCCGCCTGCCCGACATGGTCTTCGCGTCGATCCGCCAGGGCCCGCTCGGCGCGACGCGGCTCAAGAGCATCGACAAAAAGGCCGGCCTCGCCTCGCCCGGCATGCTCTATGTCGTCGAGCATGACCGCTGGCTCGCCGCGGTCGCGCGCAACTGGTGGGCGGCGAACCGCGCGCTCGACGCCTTCGCCCCGGTCTTCGAAACCGCCGGCACGCCGATCTCGTCGGCACGCATCGACAAAGCGCTCGCCGCAGCGATCAAAGCCGACGGCCACCGCATCGTCGACAAGGGCGACGTGTCCGCAGCGATGGAGGGCCGCACCAGCATCGGCGCGACTTATATGGTCGCCCCGGCGCTCCACGCGCCGATCGAGACGCGCACCGCGACCGCGGCGCCCGACCGGAACCGGCTGCGCGTCTGGGTCGCGACGCAGGCCCCCGCCCAGTGCCGCGCCGCGATCGCCGCCGCCACCGGCCTCGCCGAAAGCGACGTCACCCTGTTCCCGATGATGGCGGGCGGCTCGTTCGACGCCTGCCTCGATCACAGCGTCGCGGTACAGGCGGCGATCATCGCGCGGCAGGTCAAGCGCCCGGTCCAGCTCGCCTGGTCGCGCGCCGAGGAGATCATGCGCGACATTCCCCGCCCCCCGGCGCGCGCGCGCATGGTCGCGACGCTGAACGCCGCGGGCGGGATCGACGCGCTCGTCGCGCGCATCGCCGTCCCCGCGACCACCCACGAGTTTCGCGACCGGCTGTTTTCGAACACTTCGCCCGACGTCGCGCAGCGTGCCGCCGCCGGCGCCTCGGATGCCGTCGCGGTCGAGGGTGCGATCAGCGGCTATGCCATCCCGCATGTCGCGGTCGACCATTGCCCCGCCGACATCGGCCTGCCGACCGGGCGCTGGCGCGGCAATGCCGACAGCTACACCGCCTTCTTCACCGAATGTTTCATCGACGAAATGGCGGCAAAGGCCGAACTCGACGCGCTGTCGTACCGGATGGCGATGCTTGGCGACCAACCACTGCTCGCGCGCTGCCTGCTCACCGCAACCAGCCTCGGCGGCTGGGAGGGCATGCTTTCGGGCACCGCGCAGGGGCTCGCCTGCCATTCGATGCGCGGCAGCCATATCGCGCTGATGGCGACCGCGCGGCCGAGCGAAAAGGGGCTGCAGGTCGAACAGCTCGTCGCGGTCGTCGACGCCGGCCGCCTCGTCAATCCGGCGATCGCGCGGCAACAGATCGAGGGCGGGCTGATCTTCGGCCTCGCCGCCGCGGTCGGCGCGACCACCGATTATGAGGGCGGGGTCGCGACCGCGCGCAAGCTCGGCCAGCTCGGCCTGCCGCGCCTGTCGCAATCGCCCGAGATCATCGTCGAATTCGTCGAAAGCGACCGCGACCCCGGCGGGCTCGGCGAGATCGGCGTCCCCGTCGTCGCCCCCGCGATCGCCAACGCGCTCTACGCCGCGACCGGGCGCCGCGTCCGGCGGATACCGCTGTCCGCGCTGCCGCTATGACCGCGCCGACCGATCATCCGCCGGTCGTGCCGCCGCGCCTCGGCGTGCTGCTGGTCAACCTCGGCACCCCCGACGCCCCCGACGCGCCGTCGGTGCGCCGCTATCTCGCCGAATTCCTCTCCGACCGCCGCGTCGTCGAGATTCCGCAGCTCCTCTGGCAGCCGATCCTGCGCGGCCTCATCCTGACCACCCGGCCCAAAAAATCCGCCCACGCCTATCAGCAAGTCTGGACCGACGAAGGCTCGCCGCTCGCCGCTATCACGCGGCGGCAGGCGGCGGCGCTGCAGGCCGCGCTCGGCCCCGACATTCGGGTCGAGCATGCGATGCGCTACGGCAACCCCGCGATTGCCGCGACGCTCGATGCGATGCTCGCCGCGGGATGCCGCCGCATCCTGATCGCGCCGCTCTATCCGCAATATTGCGGCGCGACGACCGCGACCGTCGTCGATGCGGTGAACAGCCATCTCGCGACCCTGCGCTGGCAGCCGGCGTTGCGCGTCCTGCCGCCCTATCCCGACGATCCGCTCTATATCAGCGCGCTCAAAACCACGCTCGAGGCCGGCCTCGCCGCGCTCGATTTCGCCCCCGATGTGCTTCTCGCCAGCTTCCACGGCATGCCCGAACGCACGCTGCACCTCGGCGACCCCTATCATTGCCAGTGCCGCAAGACCGCCCGCCTGTTGTCCGAAGCGCTCGGCCGCCCGGTCGAGACCACCTTCCAGTCGCGCTTCGGCCGCGCCAAATGGCTCGGACCCGCAACCGACACCGTGCTCACCCGCCTCGGCCGCGAAGGCAAAAGCGTCGCGATCTTCGCCCCCGGCTTCGCCGCCGACTGCCTCGAAACGCTCGAGGAACTGGCGATTCGCGGCAAGGCGCAGCTCGAAAGCGCCGGCGGCCCCCATTTCGCGTATATCCCATGCCTCAATGACGACGCCCCGGGGCTCGCGATGCTCGAAAGCCTCGTCCGCCGCGAACTCGCCGGATGGCTTTGATTTTCTATCGCTTACCTCCTGTTTAGGTCCTTCGTTTAGACCGAAACTCCGCGCGGCAGAGTCAGAGGCCGCCGCGCGCGTTGGAGGTCGCAATGAGTCAGGTCCAATCGGCCCTATTGATGCTGGTGGCGGCAACGCTCCTCTTCGCCGCGATCTTCTATTTTGTCTGGCGCCGCAGCCGGCCCGCTCCTGAGCCGCGCGCGCCGAAAACGCCGCGCCCAGCGCGCGAACCCGGCGAAAGCCGGCTGCCGCGCCTCCCCAGCTTGCCGCGCCGCGACCGCGAGGTCGAAGCCCCGGTCGAAATGTCCGCCGCCCGCCTCGCCCGGATCAGCGCCCGGCCGCCGTTCGAACGGCTGACCGAAGCCGAGGCCGAGGCCGAATATAGAACCGCCCCCGCCGCCGAGGCTCCCGCGCTCGTCGCCGACCGCCCTGACCCCGAAGCGCACGAACCCGCACCGCCAAGCGAAGCCGACCGCGCCATGGTCGGCCAGATGCTCGAATCGATGGTCGCGCAGGTCGAGCATGAAGCCGATCTGGTCGAACGCCGCGGCAGCGAACCGGTCGCGGTCCGCATCGTACCGCAGATCCCGCCGCGCATGGACGAAATCGCGACGAGCTGGCTCGGCGGCCGCCCGCGGCTCGAACCCGGCATGGCCTGGCCCGAAATCCGCGAGGTCCGCGGCGAGTTCATCGCGCAGATCGCCTGCGCCGACCTGCCCGCCGACATCTGGGACGGCCTCGGCCCGCGCCGCGGCAGCCTCGCGTTCTTCATCCACCCGCGCGACGGCGACGTCGCGGT
>Ga0155175_122_pt1 | contig 20457 bp, 19 predicted proteins | sample RifCSPhighO2_01_FD_106143 | JGI IMG/M metagenome (GOLD analysis project Ga0155175, IMG submission 106143) | Sphingopyxis sp. RIFCSPHIGHO2_01_FULL_65_24 | reverse complement strand
TCTCGACTTCGCTCGACACGAACGGATGTGGGGGTGCGCTTCAGGCTTCGACGGGACCGTCGGCGCTGAGGCGCCAGCCGCACCCCAGCGCGCGGGCGTCGTCGCCGTCGGACAGCGCCGCCACCGTCTGCCAGTCGTCGGCGCGCAGGCTCGCGGCGAGCGCGGGATCGTGCCCCAGCGGCAGGAAGATGCGGCGCTCGGCATCGTCCTCGGCGCCGAGGCCGTCGTCGATCAGCGGATCGGGATAGAGCGAGAAGCCGACCGCCGATTCTTCATGATCCTCGCCGACCGGGATCGCATAGCCGCCGCCGCGGCCGATCGCGTCGCCCTGGCCGGGGACGAAGATCTGGAAACCGAACCAGCTTTGATAGGCGAAACCGTGGCGCTCGGTCGGGTCGAGGGTCAGCGACACGCGGTCGCGGATCGGTGCGGCGATTTCTTCCAGCGCGTCGATGCGGCTGGCAAGCACCCCGGCACTGTCGAAGGCGCGCAGGTCGGCGATCGCCTGGTCGAAAGGACCGGTGGCGCGGAGCAGAGGCAGATAGGCCGAAGCACCGATGCGGACGAGCGCGCCGGCATCCTTGGCGTCGAGTTCATCGCGCAAGGCATCGCGGCTGGCCGCGACCGGCAGCGAGGCGGCGAGCAGGTCGACGACGTCGGGCAGGGTGAAGTCGATGGTGACGGGGCCGATGCCCGCAGCGTCCAGCGCGTCGATCGCGACGGTGACGATCTCGCGCGCCGCAGCGACGCTGTCGCTGCCGATCAGCTCGGCGCCGACCTGCAGCATTTCGCGCGCCGGGCGAAGCTGGCTGGCGCGCAGCTTGACGACCTGCCCGGCGTAGCAAAGGCGCAGCGGCCGCGGAGCGCTCGCGAGCAAGGAGGTGGCGATGCGCCCGACCTGGCGGGTGATGTCGGGGCGTAGCGCGAGGGTGCGCTGCGATACCGGATCGGTGAAGCGGAGCAGGTCGCGCGATGCGCGCTCGTCGTCGCCGCCGAGCGTCTCGCGGAACTCGGCGAGCGGGGGCGCGACGCGGCCATAGCCGTGCGCGCGCATCGCATCGACGAGCGCGCGGGTGACGCGCGACGCGGCCTCGGCCTGTTGCGGCAGGCGGTCGCGCAGGCCTTCGGGCAGCAGGGCGGGGGCTTTGGGCATCGGAGCGGCCTTAGGCTGGTCGCGACCGGAGTCAACGATCCGGTACGATTCGTCCGCGTCGGGTGGTGCCGAAACACCGTGGAGGAGAGAGAGCCTGATTGGGCATCCCGGTCCACCCGACGCGGACTGGCAGGGCAGGAAGTCCTAGAACTTCAAACCCTTCACCGTCTTCACGCCGGGCAGCTGGCACAGCTGCCACAGCAGGGGTTCGGGCATCGGCGAGTCGAGGCTGAGCAGCAGCACCGCTTCGCCCCCGGCGGCGCGGCGGCCGAGGTGGAAAGTGCCGATGTTGAGCCCGGCTTCGCCGAGTGCGGTGCCGATGCGGCCGATGAAGCCGGGCGCATCCTCGTTGACGATGTAGAGCATGTGGCCGTCGAGATCGGCCTCGACCTTGATGCCGAACATTTCGACCAGGCGCGGGTCGCCGTTGCTGAACAAGGTGCCGGCAACCGAGCGGTCGCCGTCGCTCGTCGCCACCGTGACGCGGACGAGCGTGTGATAGTCGCCGTCGCGATCATGACGCACTTCGCGCACATCGAGCCCGCGTTCGCGGGCGAGATGCGGCGCGTTGACCATGTTCACGCTGTCCGAATAGCGGCGCATCAGGCCGGTGAGCACCGCGGCGGTGATCGGCTTGAGGTTCAGCTCGGCGGCGGCACCCTCGACCTCGACCGAGATCGTCGTGAGGTTGTCGTGCGCGAGCTGGCCAACGAGGCTGCCGAGCTTTTCCGCGAGGCTCATATAGGGGCGCAGCTTCGGCGCTTCTTCGGCCGAGAGGCTCGGCACGTTGAGCGCGTTGGTGATGCCGCCGGTGAGCAGATAGTCCGACAGCTGCTCGGCCACCTGGATCGCGACATTGACCTGTGCTTCGTCGGTCGACGCGCCGAGGTGCGGGGTGCAGATGAAGTTCGGGGCGCCGAACAGCGGATGATCGGCCGCCGGCGGTTCGGTCTGGAACACGTCGAGCGCGGCGCCCGCGACATGGCCGCTGTCGAGCGCGTCCTTGAGCGCCGCCTCATCGATCAACCCGCCGCGCGCGCAGTTGATGATCCGCACGCCCTTTTTCGCCTTGGCGATATTCTCAGCCGAGAGGATGTTGCGCGTCTGGTCGGTGAGCGGCGTGTGCAGCGTGATGAAATCGGCCTTGGCGAGCAAGGTGTCGAGATCGGCCTTTTCGACGCCGAGTTCGATCGCGCGCTCGGGGGTCAGGAAGGGATCGAAAGCGACGACCTTCATGCGCAACCCCAGCGCGCGCTCGGCGACGATGCTGCCGATGTTGCCGCAGCCGATCAGGCCGAGCGTCTTCGAGGTCAGCTCGACCCCCATGAAGTCGTTCTTCGGCCATTTGCCCGCTTGGGTCCCGGCGTTGGCTTCGGGAATCTGGCGCGCGAGGGCGAACATCATCGCGATCGCATGTTCGGCGGTGGTGATGCTGTTTCCAAACGGCGTGTTCATCACGATGACGCCCTTCTTCGACGCCTCGGGAATATCGACATTGTCGACGCCGATCCCGGCGCGGCCGACGACCTTCAGGTTCGTCGCGGCGGCGAGGACGTCGGCGGTGACCTTGGTGGCCGAACGGATCGCGAGGCCGTCATAGTCGCCGATCATCGCGATCAGCTCGTCCTTGGTCTTGCCGGTGATGACGTCGACGTCGATGCCGCGTTCCTTGAAGATCGCGGCGGCTTTGGGGTCCATCTTGTCGGAAATGAGAACTTTGGGAGCGGTCATTGTCTGTCTCCGTATCCCGGCGAAAGCCGGGACCTGTAGCGGAATGGGGAAATGGGCCCCGGCTTGCGCCGGGGACCACAAAGGTCAGGCCGAAAGGCTGGCGTAGGCCCAGTCGAGCCACGGCCCGAGCGCTTCGATATCGGCGGTGTCAACGGTCGCGCCGCACCAGATGCGAAGCCCCGGCGGCGCGTCGCGATAGCCCGCGATATCATAGGCTGCGCCTTCGGCATCGAGCAGCCCCGCGAACTTCTTGATGAAGCCCTCGTCGGCGCCCGCGACCGACAGGCAGACCGAGGTCTTCGATCGGCTGGCGGGATCGGCGGCGAGGTGGCTCAGCCACTCGCGGTCTTCGACGATCTTGTCGAGCGCCGCGGCGTTCGCATCGCTGCGCGCCTTCAGCCCGTCGAGGCCGCCGAGCGATTTCGCCCATTCGAGCGCGAAGATCGCGTCTTCGACCGCGAGCATCGACGGGGTGTTGATCGTCTCCCCCTTGAACACGCCCTCGGCGAGCGCGCCCTTGCTGACAAGGCGGAAGACCTTCGGCAGCGGCCAGGCCGGGGTGTAGGTTTCGAGGCGTTCGACCGCGCGCGGGCCGAGGATCAGCACGCCATGGCCGCCTTCGCCGCCGAGCACTTTCTGCCAGCTGAAGGTCGCGACGTCGATCTTGTCCCACGGCAGGTCGTAGGCGAACACCGCGCTGGTCGCGTCGGCGAAACTCAGTCCTTCGCGGTCGGCGGCGATCCAGTCGCCATCGGGCACGCGGACGCCGCTGGTGGTGCCGTTCCAGGTGAAGAGAACGTCGTTCGACCAGTTGACCTGGGTGAGGTCGGGAAGCTGGCCATAGTCGGCGCGGATGACGGTGGGGTCGAGCTTGAGCTGTTTCGCGGCATCGGTGACCCAGCCTTCGCCGAAGCTCTCCCAAGCGAGCGTCGTCACAGGGCGGGCGCCGAGCATCGTCCACATCGCCATTTCAAAGGCGCCGGTGTCGGAGCCCGGGACGATGCCGATGCGGTGGGTGTCGGGAAGCTGCAGCATCTCGCGCATCAGGTCGATGCAAAGCTGCAGGCGCGTCTTGCCGATCTTGGCGCGATGCGAGCGTCCCAGCGATTCGGTGTTGAGTTTTTCGGGGGACCAGACCGGCGGTTTGGCGCAGGGTCCGGAGGAGAAAAACGGGCGCGCAGGGCGCAATTCGGGTGTCGGCACTTCAGTCATGTTAGTCTCTCCTTGCAGAGAGCTCGCGCGGCGTTGGGACCGCGTGGCCCGGCGCCGCGTTTAGGGAGCGCCGCGTAACTGTCAAACAAATTGCGCCGCCCGGGCGAAATTATCGACGAGCCGATGTCGTGCTTTAAGACTTGTTAACCATGGTGTCGGTAAATTGACGCCATGGCGAAACTCCCGCTTCTCCGGCCCCATATCCTGATGGCGACGATCGCGGCCCTTTCGCTTTCGGCGTGTTTTGGCAGCCCCGACGTGATGAAGCGCAGCGATACACAGCGCCCGTCGACGGACACGCCCAAACGCCCGCAGATGACCTCGGCACCGTCGTTCAACAGCCCCGAGGCGCGGCAATGCGCGGTCGACCTGAAGCAGGCGGGGGTGAAGTTCACCCCGCTGCCCAATCAGGATCATGGCGGCGGGTGCAGTTCGATCGACGCGGTCAAGCTGCTCGACATCGGTACCCCGACGACGAACCTTGGTGCGATGACCTGTCCCTTGGCGCGCAACTTCGCGGCGTGGGCGCAATATGCGGTGAAGCCCGCGGCGCGGAAATATTTCGGGCAGGAGGTCGTCAAGATCGAGACCTTCGGCACCTACAGCTGCCGCAACATCTACGGCGGCCGTTCGGGCCGGCTGTCGCAGCATGCCTATTCGAACGCGGTCGACGTGTCGGGCTTCGTGCTCGCCGACGGGCGGCGGATCATGCTCGACGGCGGGTGGACGGGCGACAAACCATCGCAGGACTTCCTACGCGCGTTGCACAAATCGGCGTGCCGGCGCTTCGGCACGGTGCTCAGCCCGGATTACAACGCCGCCCATTATAACCATTTCCACATGGATATGAGCGGCGCCGGATACTGCCGCTAGGGCGCCCCGCACTTGGCTTTCGCGGCGGAAACGGCTAGCCGTCCGCCCATGACAGAAGACAAACAACCCCATCGTTCGCGTTTCCACAAGGCCAAGGACGACGCGCAATTCGCCAAGCAGGCGGTATCGACTCCCCAGACCCAGGACCCCGCCTATCGGCTGGCGTTCCAGGACACCGAATTCCTGCTGCGCGAGGATTTGCGTCCGGTACGCTTTCAGCTCGAACTGCTGAAACCCGAGTTGATGCTCGACGCGGCGAAGATCGAATCGATGCTCGTCATCTATGGGTCGGCGCGCATCCCGTCGCCCGACAATGCCCAGGCGGTGCTCGACGCGGCGCGGACGCCCGAGGAAAAGCGGATCGCCGAGCGGCTTGCCGCCAAGGCGAAATATTATGAGGAGGCGCGCAAACTGGCACGCATCGCGAGCCAGGTGCCGCCCGACAAGAATGGCTGCCGCAACTTCGTTGTTTGCTCGGGCGGCGGGCCGTCGATCATGGAGGCGGCGAATCGCGGCGCCGACGATGAGGGCAAGGAATCGGTCGGGCTCAACATCGTGCTGCCGCACGAGCAGGCGCCGAACCGCTACGTCACCCCGGGGCTGAGTTTCCAGTTCCACTATTTCGCGCTGCGCAAGATGCACTTCCTGCTCCGCGCGCGCGCGGTGTGCGTGTTTCCGGGCGGTTTCGGGACATTCGACGAGACGTTCGAGCTGTTGACGCTGATCCAGACCGGCAAGATCAAGCCGATTCCGATCGTCCTTTTCAGCCAGGAATTCTGGACCCGCGTCGTCAATTTCGACGCCCTGGTCGAGGAAGGCGTGATCAGCGCGCGCGACCTGTCGCTGTTCCACTTCGTCGAGACCGCCGACGAGGCGTGGTCGATCATCCAGGATTTCTATGCGAAGGTGGCGGCGGAGTAGGCCGCCCTTTCGTCGCCCCCGCGCAGGCGGGGGCCGCTAGCCGCCTATTTCTGCGCGTCCAGATACAGGATCAGCGCCTTGCGATCGGCATCGTCGGGAATGCCCGCGAACGCCATGCGCGTTCCGGGCACCGCCATCATCGGCTGTTTGAGATAAAGATCGAGCGCCGCGTCGTCCCAGATGCCGCCTTTCGCCTTCATCGCGGATGAATAGCTGAACCCGGCGTGCGAGGCGACCGCGCGGCCGACGACGCCGTGCAGATTGGGTCCGATGGCGTTGTTGCCGCCCTTGTCGATCGTGTGGCACGCGACGCAGCGCTTGAAGATCTGTTCGCCCATCGCCGCGGTCGGTTCGACCGTCGCTTCGGGGGCACCGGACGGCGCGTCCGGGGTTTCGGCGGCCGGCTTGTCGCCTTTCCCGCAACCCGCCAGCGCGCCTGCAAGCACGAGCGCGCCCGCCAGCACGACGGGCGCGAGACGCATTACTTCTTGGCTTCGGCGGGAGCGGCCGCGGCGCCGGCCGCCGGTGCAGCGGCGCCCTTGTCGGCGGCGGGTGCCGCCGCGCCTTCGGCCGGGGCCGCAGCGGCGTCAGCTGCCGGAGCGGCTTCGGCGGCGGGCAACGGCACGTTCGAACCCTGGGCGTTCAGATAGACGATCAGGTTCGCGCGATCTTCGGCGCTCGACAGGCCGGCGAACGACATTTTGGTGCCGCTAGCGAACTTGCGCGGGCTGGCGAGCCAATGGTCCATATTCTCGAAGGTCCAGGTGCCGCCGTGGCTCTTGAGCGCGTCGGAGAAAGCGAAGCCGCCCCGGCCGTGGCCGATTTCGTCGCCCACCACCGCATGGAGGTTCGGGCCGACGCCGTTGGCGCCGCCTGCGTTGATTGTGTGGCATGCGGCGCATTTCGCGAACACCGCCTCGCCCTTCGCGACATCCGCCGCGGCGAGCAGGTTGGGAAGCGGGACGGCCGATTCGCCGCCGCCGGCACCGCCTTCGGCGTCCTCGATCGGATAGCCTTCCTTTTCAGGATGATGGTCGGCGAACACCATGCCCGACCCGATGGTCAGACCAAGCGCGCAAATGCCCGCAAAGAGCACCCAGCCGGCGATGGTATTGTTGCGATTGTCCATGCTTTGCAGCCCCGTTCGCTGGCGCCCGCCCATGGACGCTCATATCTGATTTGGACGCTCCCTTACTGGTGCGCGCACGGCGGCGCAAGGGGATGAAAGGCTCTTCACGCCGGTTGCGCGAAAAGGCCCGCGCCGCTATGCGCGCGGCCTCCACGCGGGAAGGCACATATGGGCAGTTATTCGGCATCGGCGCAGGCATTGGTCGACGAAATGAAGGAGGCGGCACTCGCCGAACCGGCGCGCGGCCTTGCGTTTCAGGGCGCGCCTGGCGCCAACAGCGACCTCGCGGCGCGCGAATATGACCCGAATTCGCTTCCCTTGCCCTGCTATTCGTTCGAGGATGCGATCGAGGCGGTGCGCGACGGGCGCGTCGACCGCGCGATCATCCCGATCGAAAACAGCCTGCACGGCCGCGTCGCCGACATCCACTTCCTGCTCCCCGAATCCGGCCTGTCGATCGTCGGCGAGCATTTCCTGCGCATCCGATACGGTCTGATGAGTCGCGACCTCGGCCCGGTGACGCGCGCGATGAGCCATGAACAGGCGCTGGGGCAGTGCCGCAAATGGCTGCGCGGCAACGGCATCGACCCGGTCGCGCACAGCGACACCGCGGGCGCCGCGGCGTGGGTCGCCGACAGCGACGAGGTGGGGCTTGCCGCGCTGGCACCGCCGCACGCTGCCGACCTCTACGGGCTCAAGCTGCACGAGACCGGGATCGAGGACGCCGACCACAATATGACGCGTTTCGTCGTGCTGGCGCGCGAACCGCTGACCGAACTGCCGCAGGACGTGCCGCTGATGACGACCTTCATCTTCGAAGTCCGCAACATTCCCGCCGCGCTCTACAAGGCGCTCGGCGGCTTCGCGACCAACGGCGTCAACATGACCAAGCTCGAAAGCTATCAGGTCGGGGGCAGTTTCACCGCGACGACCTTTTACGCCGACATCGTCGGGGCGCCGGGCGAGGAACGCATCGACCGCGCGCTCGAAGAGCTCGATTTCCAGACCAAGACCCTGCGCCTGCTCGGGATCTATCGTCAGGCGCGCGCGCGCACCTAGCGCGCCTCGAAGTGCGTCGCGGGTTTCGCGTCGCGCGTCGTGACCAGATAGTCGTAACCGAGCAGCATGAACCGCGAAAAGCTCGGCAATTCGCGCAGCGCCTTGCCCTGCAATTTGTGGCGCAGCGGCGCGAGCGGGATCAGGACATGGCCCGTCGCGGGCAGGCTGTCGCGGGCGATGCCCGCGGCGTCGAGGATCGGGCCGATCGCCTCGTCCTCGTAAGGTACGACCGCGGTGAAGGCGGTGGGCGACGGCTTGACGGTGCGGACCATCCCCGCCAGCGGCACATAGGCGATGTGAAGCGACGTCTTGCCATTCGCGGCGGCGAGGCCGGGCAGCAGCGATCCGATATCGTAGATCGACGTCGGCGTCGTGCCGCGTCCCATATGATAGGCGCCCATCTTGAACAGCACCGTCGGTGCGTTCGGCGCCGCGCCGCGCCAGGCGCGCAGGAAATAGCCGCGCATCAAGGCGGCGCGGACCTCGTTATTCTCCAGATAGCGTCCGCTGTCGTTGAGTTGGTAGATCGCGGCGCTGTTCGCGAGCGCGTCGACGATCGCGAGCGCCTCGACGTCGCCGGCGAAGCGCGACCTGAGGTCTGCGAAACCGGCGGGAGTGGTCGTCTGGAGCATGATCGCGTTGAACCGGCCGGCGCCGAGCGCGGCCTTGTCGCTGTCGCGCCAGCCCGCGAGCAATTCCTTCGTCGCCTTGTCCTTCGTGCGCTCGGCGAGCAGGTCGAGCAGGATCGTGGGCGATCCGACGAATTCCTGGTCGATGCCCCACAACCGGTCGCTGGCGGCGAAGGGGGCGGCGAGTTTCGCATCCTCGACGTTCGACAGGAAGGGCATGGCAAAGGGCCGTCCGGCGAGCGATTTGCCGAGTGCGTCGAGGCCGCCGTCGCGCAGCGTCTGCCCGGCCCAGCGGGTGGTGACCGGGCCGACCTCGACCGCGTGATAGAGCGGCGCCGCGCCGGGCAGCGCGGCTGTATCATGCGCGAGCGCCATGGCGAGTTCGGGCGACCCGGCAAAGCCATGATCCTCGCCGAGCGCGATGAACTGGACGCCGGCGAGTTCGGCGCGCAGCCGATCGCCGCCGGGACCCGACAGGCCCTCGGCGGAAAAGGCGATCGGCAGGATTTCGACCGGTTCGGGCGCGGATGCGGCAGGATCGGCGGCGGCGGCCGCGAACGGCAGCGCCGCGATCCATGCGGCGGCCACGGCGGTTTTCCAGAGATTCATGTCGGCCTCCTCTTTTCGGCTAGCTGTATTATTATGACAATACGGTCAAGCGAAAAGGCAGGCGGGTTCAGTCGCGGCGGTGGGCCAGCTGGCGCGCGGTGGCGAAGCTTTGCGTCACGAACAGGGTGACGAGGATGCTGGAGATGGTGAGCCCGAAAAGATCGAAGGGCGAGAAATTGGTGTGCCAGACATCGGCGCCGCCGACGATCGGCATCAACCCGGTCATCGCGATCAGCATCAGCCGCAATTCGGTCGGGCCGCCCGCCATGTAGGAGAGGCGGAATTCGCCGACGACCTTGGCGGCGAGGAAGCTGTGGATCGCCAGCAGCAGATATCCGATCACCGCGATCAGCGCGACGTCGAAGCGCATATAGGGGCTGAGTCCGATGCTGCCGACCATCAGGAAAATGGCAAGACCGTCGACGCTATGATCGACGAAATAGCCATAAGAGGGGCGTTCGATCCGGCGCCAGCGCGCGAGGCTGCCGTCGAGCGAATCCCCGAACCAGTGGACGACATAGCCGGCGATCGAAAGCGAGAGCCACGCCGGGCTGAGCCAGCTCAGCATATAACCCATCGCGACCATCACCGCGCCGAGGAAGCCCAGCGTCGTCAGCTGGTCGGGGGTGACCCAGGCGGGGAGGCGCGGGCAGATCCAGTTGAGCAGGCGGCGTTCGCCGCGCGCGAGGATATTCTGCTGGATGCGGACCGGAGGGGTCGCCGCCTGCGGGGGAATGCTGCTCATGTCGGCCTTTCGTCGGGGGCTGTCACATCTGTGTCAGCCAGACGTCACGCGGGCGTCATAGGCGCAATTTCGCAGGGGGGAAAGGGCGCGACCACGCAGCCCGGCTTCGCGGCGGGGCGGATGGACGCGGCATATGCTTGGCGCGCCGTCGCCGAACGGCTATCCGGAAAGCCGAAGGGGGAGGCAAATGGCCGATATTTCAATCGGGAGGATCGTGCGGCGCGGGGTGGCGGGGACGATCGATCCCCGCGGGCGCGACGACCGGGTCCAGTTCTGGATCTATTTCGCCATCGTCCTTGCGCCGCTGATCGCGGTGCAGATGATCGCGCAGGTCGTGCTCACCTTTCCGTCGATCGACCTGCAGGGCGCGATGCAGCCCGATTATGATGCCAGGGCGGCCAATCTGAAGATGATGACCGAAATGTTCGAGGGCATGATCGCGTCGATCTACATCACGGTGGCGATGCATGCGGTGGCCACGCTGCTTTTGCTGACGGCGACCGCGCGCCGCCTGCACGACCGGGGCCGCAGCGGGCTGTTCGCGTTGATCCTGCCGCTTGCGGCGGTGGTGACGGGCATCGATCAGGCGCGTCGCACCGAGCATATCCTGGGCATGATGCCGAAACTGTCGGCGGAACTGGCCGCGCAAAGCGGCCCGCAACAGCCGGGCGACATTTTCGGGCTGATCGCGAAGATGCAGCCCGAGGCGTCCGGGGCGAGCTGGGCGGCGATCGTTGCCGGCCTCGCGATGCTCGTGCTGGTGATCGAATTGTTGCGCGCCGGGACGCCGGGTCCCAACCGCTTCGGGCCGCAGCCCTGAGGCGTCAATCCTGCCAGGGACCGATTTCGCCGACGTCGCCGATCACGCGGTAGCGCACCGCGTCGCCCTGCCAGGCGACCTCCCACATCGGCGCGGGGCGCGCCCATTCGCCGATCACGAACAGTGGAATCCTGTTCGCCGCGACGAAGGCGAGATCGTCGGCGGTCGGGCCGGGGACGACCGTTTCGGAGCGCTGGTGCAGCCGGACGACCGCGATCGTCCCGGCGGGCGGCGCGGGCAGCGACTGGCGCACCGGCATCGCGAGGCTGCCGCCGATGTCGGGGTGGCCATTGCGGTCGCGGTTGAGCAGCAGGATCTTGTCGGCGGTCGGATAGGGGCCACCGACGGGGCGCCCGGCAACCTTGCGGCCATTGAGTGCGGCGAACAGGCGCATGTCCTCATCGGCGATCGCGGGGATGGCGGCGGGCTGCGGTGCGGTTTCCACAACCGGCGGCGGGACCACCGCCGCACCATCCTGAAGCAGCAACGCAGCTGCCAGCGCGAGCATCGTCAATGCGCTTCGCCCCAGCTCTTGCCGGTGCCGATTTCGACCTCCAGCGGGACCGAAAGCGTCAGCGCGGGTTCGGCGGCGCCCATCATCACCCTGCGGATGACCTCGCCCGCCGCGGCGGCCTTGTCCTCGGGCGCTTCGAAGACGAGTTCGTCATGGACCTGGAGCAGCATTTTTACGTCGGACAGGCCGGCCTCGGCGAGCGCGGCGGGCATGCGCGCCATCGCGCGCTTGATCAGGTCGGCGCTGGTGCCCTGGATCGGCGCGTTGATCGCGGCGCGCTCGCTGCCGGCGCGCTCGTTCTGGCTTGCCGCCTTGATCCGCGGGAACCAGGTCTTTCGCCCGAACAGCGTCTCGGTATAGCCCTTGGCGCGGACGCTCTCCAGCGTGTCGGTGATATAATCGCTGATCCCCGGGAAACGCTCGAAATAGCGCGCGATCAGCGCTTGCGCCTCGTCGGGCGTGACCTCAAGCCGGCCGGCGAGACCCCAGCGCGAAATGCCGTAGAGGATCGAGAAATTGACCGTCTTGGCCTTGCCGCGCGTGTCGCGGTTGCTTTCGCCGAACAGCTCGATCGCGGTCGCGGCGTGGATGTCCTGCCCCTGCGCAAAGGCTTCCTTCAGTTCGGGCACATCGGCCATATGCGCGGCGAGGCGCAGTTCGATCTGGCTATAGTCGGCCGCGATCAGGAGATGACCCGGCGCGGCGATGAAGGCGTCGCGGATCTGTCGCCCGGTCTCGGTGCGGATCGGAATGTTCTGAAGGTTCGGGTCGGTCGACGACAGCCGTCCGGTTTGCGCGCCGACGAGGCTGTAACTGGTGTGGACGCGGCCCGTCTTCGCATTGATCTGCTGCTGCAAGGCGTCGGTATAGGTCGACTTCAGCTTGGCGAGCTGGCGCCATTCGAGGATTTTGCGCGCGATCGGCACGCCGTCGCGTTCGAGCCGTTCGAGCTCGTTCTGGTCGGTCGACCAGTCGCCCGACTTGCCCTTGCGTCCGCCCTTGAGGCCGAGCTTGTCGAACAATATTTCGCCGAGCTGCTTGGGGCTGCCGATGGCGAAGGGCTGGCCCGCGAGGGTGTGGATTTCGCCCTCGATGCGCAGCATCTCGGTCGCGAACTCGCCCGACAGCTTCGCCAGATAGTCGCGATTGACCATGATCCCGGCGCGTTCCATCGCCTCGACGATCGCGGCGAGCGGGCGGTCGACCATTTCGTAAACGCGGGTGCCGCCTTCGAGCGGCAGGCGGAGCTTGAGCAGCTTCCACAGGCGCCATGCGACCTCGGCGTCTTCGGCGGCATATTCGGTCGCGCGGTCGAGCTGGACCTCGGCAAAGCTGATCTGCGACTTGCCCGTCCCGCACATCTCCTTGAAGGTAAGGCAGATGTGATCGAGGTGGAGCTTCGCCAGCTCGTCGAGCCCGTGCTGATGCTTGCCCGCGTCGAGCGCGAAGCTCATCACCAGCGTGTCGTCATAGGGCGCGATCACGATGTCGTGCTGCGCGAGCACACCGATGTCATATTTCAGGTTATGGCCGACCTTGAGCACCGCATCGTCGGCGAACAGCGGGCGCAGGCGATCGAGCGCTTCGGCCAGGGGAATCTGGTCGGGCTTTTCGGCGAACATGTCGGTGCCGCCATGGCCGAGCGGGATGTAGCAGGCCTTGCCGGCACCGGTCGACAGGCTGACCCCGACAAGGGTGCCCGTGACGCTGTCGAGGCTCGCGGTTTCGGTGTCGACCGCGACGACATGCGCCGCTTTGGCCATTGCGATCCAGCGGTCGAGCGCCTCGATCGTCGTCACCGTCTCGTAAAGCGAGCGGTCGATCGACGGCATCGGGGGCAGGGTCGGGGTCGAGGGTGCGCCAGCGGGAACCGGCGCGGGGGCCGCGCCCGCGCGCGGCAGCGTCGGTGGGCCGCCGGGGGTCGCGCCGAGATCGAGCTTCGCCGACAGCGAGCGGAAACCATGTTCGTCGAGGAAGAGCTTCAAGGGTTCGGGCGGTATCGCGCCGAGCTTGAGCTGGTCGAGCGTGTCGGGCATCGGCGTGTCGCGTTTCAACTCGACCAGGATGCGCGACAGCCGCGCCATGTCGGCATGCTCGATCAGATTGTCGCGCAGTTTCGACGGCTTCATCGTCTCGGCACCCGCGAGCGCCTTTTCGAGGTCGCCATATTCGACGATCAGCTTGGTCGCGGTCTTCGGCCCGACCCCCCGCACGCCGGGGACATTGTCGACGGCATCGCCCATCAGCGCGAGCACGTCGCCGACGAGGTCGGGGGTGACGCCGAATTTCTCGTTCACCGCGTCGAGGCCGAGGCGGACATTCTTCATCGTGTCGAGCATGTCGACCTGCGGCGCGTTGCCCGCCGGTTCGCGGATCAGCTGCATCAGATCCTTGTCGGAGGAGACGATGGTAACGTCCCAGCCCGCGGCGACCGCCGCCTCGGTATAGCTCGCGATCAAATCGTCGGCTTCGAAACCCTCAAGCTCGATACACGGCAGCGAGAAGGCGCGCGTCGCGTCGCGGATCAGCGGAAATTGCGGGCGCAGGTCCTCGGGCGGCTCGGGCCGGTTCGCCTTATACTGATCGTAAATCTCGTTGCGGAACGACTGGCTGCTATGGTCGAGGATCACCGCCAGATGCGTCGGCCCGTCGGCGTCGTGCAGGTCCTTCGCTAGCTTCCACAGCATCGTCGTATAGCCATAGACCGCGCCGACCGGCGTCCCTTGCGGGTTCGTCAGCGGCGGCAGGCGGTGATAGGCGCGGAAGATGTAGCTGGAGCCATCGACCAGATAGAGATGATTCTTTTCCGACATGGCGCGGATGTAGCAGCGACAATGCGCCCTAGCGATAGTCGATGACGAGCTTTGCGGCAGCGGCAACCGCCGCGGCCCGCGCATCGTCGGTCGTGCCGCTCGCGACCTTTGCGAGCGCAACGCCCATGCGGCGCCAGGGGCGGGTGACGGGCTTGCCGAAAATGCGGGCGTCGACCGACGTTTCGGCGTCGGGCTGGGCCAGTGCTTCGGCGAGGCCGGTGATCGCGAAATCGCTCGCGTCGCGATCGGCCAGCAATACCGCGCTGGCGCTGGCATCGGACACCGCGATCGCGGGGATCGGCAGGCCGAGGATGGCGCGGGCGTGGAGGTCGAATTGCGTCAGCCGCTGCGAGATCAGGGTCACCATGCCGGTATCGTGCGGGCGGGGCGAGAGTTCGGAGAAGATCACCGCGTCGCCCTTGACGAAAAACTCGACCCCGAAAATGCCGTGGCCGCCCAGCGCATCGACGACCTTGGTCGCCATGTCCTGCGCCGATTGCAACGCGGCGGTCGACATCGCCGCGGGCTGCCAGCTTTCGCGATAGTCGCCGCGTTCCTGGCGGTGGCCGATCGGCGGGCAGAAGGTCACGCCATCCTTGTGGCGCACCGTCAACAGCGTGATTTCATAATCGAAGTCGATGAACGCTTCGGCGATCACGCGCAGCCGGTCGCCGCGCATGCCCGCGGCGGCATAGTCCCAGGCGGCATCGATGTCGGCGGCCGTCTTGACGGTGCTTTGGCCCTTGCCCGACGACGACATCACCGGCTTGACGACGAGCGGGAAGCCGATGCGGTTCGCGGCGGCGGCCAGTTCCTCGCGGGTGGTCGCATATTCGAAGGTCGAGGTGGTGAGCTTCAACTCGCTCGCGGCAAGATCGCGGATCGCGTCGCGGTTCATCGTCAGCTGCGCGGCGCGCGCGCTGGGGACGACATGGAACCCCTCGGCTTCGACCTCGGCGAGGATTTCGGTGCGGATCGCTTCGACCTCGGGCACGATATGGTCTGGGCGATGCTTTTCGATCGTCGCGCGCAGCGCGTCGCCGTCGAGCATCGAGAAAACTTCGAATGCATCCGCGACCTGCATCGCGGGCGCGCCGGCATAGCTGTCGCAGGCGATGACGCGGCATCCGAGGCGCTTCGCCGAAATCACGAATTCACGCCCGAGTTCGCCCGAGCCGAGCAGCAAGATGGTGGCGGTGGGGGTCATGGCGCGCTCCGAAGCAAAGGGGATGTTCGCGCTCTAATAATGCACGCGGTGATTGGCCAGCCGATGAATCACAGATCGGCGGCGCGAATTTCGGGAATGAGTTTCCACCATAGTAGCGCGCCCAGCGCGCCCAGCGCGGCGGCCGATGCAAAGGCCCAACCATAGCCGCCAAGATAGTCGATGATCAGTCCGGTGACGATCGGTCCGACGATACCCGACACATTGCCCAGCGCATTTTGCACGCCGATCCAGCTTCCCGCGGCGCGCGGGCCGGCGAAGATCTGGCCGATCGCGAACAGGTTGGTCGCGATCAGCCCGGTCCCGACCCCGGCGAGCGCCAGCCAGGCGGCGAGGGCGAAAACATTGTCGCTGGCGCCGATCCCCGCGATCGCGGCGGCGGTCGACAAATGGCCCGCGATCATCAGCTTGCGGCGCAGTTCGCCCTCTTCGGCGCCGCGCGCGACCATGCGGTCCGATAGCCATCCCGCCCCCAGCGCGACGACGCCCTGCGTCGTGAAGCCCAGCGTCGTCAGCGCCGTCATCTCGGGAATCGAATAGCCCTCGGTGTTGACGAGATAGAGCGGCAACCAGGCGAGGAGGAAGTAGAAGCCATAGTTGGAGAGGAAATGCACCGCCCCCATTTTCCACAGCGTCGCGATGGCGAGCAGCCGCGTCAGGGAGACGCGCTCGCCGGCGGCCGCGGCGATGCGCTTCGCGCGCAGCGGAGCCGAAGCGATCTGCCAGGGGATCAGCCAGAGCAAGGTCCCCAGGCCGAAAATCCAGAAGACCGGCCGCCATCCCCATTCGCCGAGGATCGCGCCGCCGAACAGCACCCCCACCGCGGGACCGAAGGCGAGCGCGGCGGAGACCGAGGCATTGGCGATGCCGCGGCGCTCGGCCGGAACTTCGGCGGCGAAGATCTTGCTGCTGCCCGGGAAGGCGATGCTCTCGCCGAGCCCGAGGAACAGCCGCAGCAGAATCAGCGACGCGAGTCCGCCGACGAACCCGGTCAGCGCGGTGCTGATCGCCCAGATCGCGACGCCGATCGCGAAGACGCGATAAACGCAGAAGCGGTCGCACAGCCAGCCGACGAACAGGCAGGCCGGCGCATAGACCCAGAAAAAGGCCGAGACCGCAAAGCCGAAGCCGGTCGCGGAAAGCTTCAGCTCTTCCTTCATCAGCGGCGCCGCAACGCCGATCGCGCCGCGGTCGACATAGTTGAGCAGGACCGATAGCGCGATCAGGACGACGATCCAGGTCAGCCGGACGGGGCTGTGCCGCGTGTCGCCGTTCGCTGTCGCCATATCCTGTCCCCCGCCCGGACCATGGGCTATCACAGCCGGTGAAAGAGGCTAGAAAATTCGGCGGGGCGATTGGGCGCAAGATACGGGACGCGCTTCGCCGCAATCCTCGCCATAGACCGGGCGTCACAGTTCAAGGAATGGCCGCATGACGCATGTTTTCAAAACCATCTGGTCGCCGGTCGGCGAACTGACCCTCGTCGCCGATGCCAACGGCCTCGCCGCGATCCTGTGGGAGAATGACCGGCCGGGCCGCGTCCGCCTCGGTCCGCTGACCGAGGCGCCGGATCATCCGCTGCTGGTCGAGACCGAACGCCAGCTCGGCGAATATTTCGCCGGCGACCGGCGGCGTTTCGACGTGCCGCTCTCCTTCGCCGGGACCGCCTTCCAGAAAAGCGTGTGGGCGGCGCTGCTCGCCATCCCGTTCGGCGAGACGCGCAGCTATGGCGAGGTCGCGGCGCAGATCGGCAAGCCCGGCGCGTCGCGCGCGGTCGGCGCCGCCAACGGCCGCAACCCCATCTCGATCATCGCCCCATGCCACCGCGTGATCGGATCGACGGGGAAACTCACCGGCTTTGCGGGCGGGATGGAAGCGAAACAATATCTGCTCGAACTGGAGCGATAGGCGCGTCATCGCCTCAATCGATCAGGCACACCGTCCCCGCCCAGATGCTGGTGACCAGCCCGTCGATTCCATCGATGTCGAGCAAGCCGACGAGGTCGCCGGTGCTGAACAACAGCCCGAGCGACGAATCCTCGACGTCGACCTTGTACGCGGCGTCGAGTTGCTGGCGCGTCGAGCCGACGCCGATGGCCTTCGCGGTGCGTAGCGGCGATTCGCCGCCGTTGATCGTCCAGCCGACGAACTTGTTCTCCTGAAAGGTCAGCTGGAGATCGTCCCTGTAGCTGGTGTAGTCGATTTTTCCGGCGCCGCATTCGGCGCTCGAACCCTTGCCCAGCTGTTCGCCCTGAACGGAGCCGACCATCAGTTCGGCACTGGCGCGCGGGATACCAAAGGGAACCAGCCTGGCTTTGCCCGGTGGCGTTTCGACGATCGACAGCCCGTCGGGAGCCAGCGTCAGCGCGGCGGTGGTTTTGGCGGGCGCGGCCGTGGCGGCAGGCGCGGCGGCGGCGGTTTCGCCGGTCGTCCCCTCTGGCGTCTCCGTTTCGCTGGCCGGCGACGAACAGGCGGCCAGCATCGTCACGACCCAGACCCAGGCGGTTTTCATCGCGTCGCTCCCACTTATGATTTGGGACCGTTGTAGCCCAGTCCTGCCGCAGCCGCGAGCGTTCGTCGAAGGCCTTGCCGATGGCGTCGATCCATCCCCGGCGCCGATCGCGGGTTTTTAATTGCTGCGCTGGCGCAGGCTTGTCGGGGAAAAGCCGAACCGGCTCTTGAAGGCGTTGGAAAGATGCGCCTGATCGGCAAAGCCGCAGCGGTGCGCGATGTCGACCAGCGCCGCGCCGCGGCGCGCCAGGTCCATCGCGGTCGACAGGCGGATGTCCTGCAGGAAGCCGTGCGGGGTGACGCCGACCTCGCGCTTGAACTCGCGCGCGAAATGGGCGCAGGAATAGCCGAGGCGGTCGGCCATGTCCTGGACACCGATCTTCTGGTCCAGATGCTGCTCGATCCAGGCGCGCAGATCGGCGACCATATAGGGCGCGATGCCGCCGCGCGCCGATGCGGCGGGCGACGCGGGCGCGCGTTGGTGCATCGCCAGGATGAAGCTGTCGATCAGCGACTGGGCGAGGGCGCGATCGCCGCTGGTATCGCGTTGCTCGTGGCAGAGTTGCTCGATCAGCGCCTGGAACAGCAGCGACAAAATCTGGTCATGATCCGACCAGCCCGCCGTGTCGTCGGAACCCCGCCGCGACCCCAGCGCCGGATGGTCGACGATCGCAAAGGCCCAGCGGGTCCACAGATCGTGCCGGATATTGAGCGGGGTACCCGCGGGATGGATGAACAATTGATGCGAGGGCAGGGTGGCGGGAACCCATTGACCATTTTCATGGATTTCGACCGCCAGCGGCTGCCCGGTGATCTGCATGCCGATCAAATGGCCTTGCAGCATCAGCGACCGGACGTCGCAGCCGCGATTGTGGCCGACCTCCAGATGCATCCCGCGCCAGCCCTTTTGCGACGAACAGCGTTCGACGACCAGGTCCGACTGGTGGCGCGCATAGATCGCGCGATCACTCTTAAAGAAGCTTCCCAGCATCCTTGCCTCCCGCGATGCCGCGCTTTGATGCGCGGTCGTCGACAGCTTATCACGCCCGGTCGGGCATGGAAAGATATCTAGTCAGTCGATTAATTAGCAGGATTCTACAAATTAGCAGGAATCGTCAAGAGCCGGGCGCGCAGCCTTCCTAAGAGCGGGTCATGAGACCGGCAAATTTCCAATCCCCCCGCATGCCCGCAGCCCGCAATGCGCTGACCCATCTCGACCGATTGGAGTCGGAGGCGATTCACATCATGCGCGAGGTGCTGGCGGATGCGGCGGCGCCGGTGATGCTGTATTCGGTGGGCAAGGACAGCGCGGTGATGCTGCATCTGGCGCGCAAGGCTTTCTATCCCTCGCCGCCGCCGTTCCCGCTGCTGCATGTCGATACGACGTGGAAGTTCCAGGCGATGTATGAGCTGCGCGACCGGATGGCGGCGGAGAGCGGCATGGAGCTGCTCGTCTATCAAAACCCCGAGGCGAAGGCGCGGGGGATCAACCCGTTCGACCATGGGCCGCTGCACACCGACATGTGGAAGACCGAGGGGCTGAAGCAGGCGCTCGATTTGCATGGCTTCGACGTCGCCTTTGGCGGCGCGCGCCGCGACGAGGAGAAGAGCCGCGCCAAGGAACGCATCTTCTCGTTCCGCACCGCGAGCCACGGCTGGGACCCCAAGAAGCAGCGCCCCGAGCTGTGGAACCTCTACAATGCCCGCAAGGCCAAGGGCGAGAGCATCCGGGTGTTCCCGATCTCGAACTGGACCGAGCTCGACATCTGGCAATATATCGCCCGCGAGGCGATCCCGATCGTGCCGCTCTACTTCGCGGCGCCGCGCCCCACGGTGGAGCGCGATGGGCTGCTGCTGATGGTCGACGACGACCGCTTCCCGCTCACCCCCGGCGAGGTGCCCGTCACCCGCTCGATCCGCTTCCGCACCTTGGGCTGCTACCCGCTCACCGGCGCGGTCGAGAGCGAGGCGGCGACCTTGAGCGAAGTCATCCAGGAGATGCTGCTCACGACGACCAGCGAACGGCAGGGCCGCGCGATCGACAAGGACGGCGGCGACGCGTCGATGGAGAAGAAGAAGCAGGAGGGGTATTTTTGACCCGCCGCGTCAATCTTCAGATTGACGAAGGGTCAACCCCCGCGAAGGCGGGGGTCGCCAGCGGCGGAGTACCCACGCCAACGGCCCCCGCCTTCGCGGGGGCGACGAGTAAGGCCATATGACCAAAACATCTACCGACCCCGTCTACGTCACCGACGCGCTCATCGCCGAGGATATCGACGCCTATCTCGCGCAGCATCAGCAAAAGTCGCTGCTGCGCTTCATCACCTGCGGTTCGGTCGACGACGGCAAGTCGACGCTGATCGGGCGGCTGCTCTACGACAGCAAGATGATCTTCGAGGATCAACTGGCGGCGCTCGAGGCCGACAGCAAGCGCGTCGGCACCCAGGGCGGCGAGATCGACTTCGCTTTGCTCGTCGACGGCCTCGCCGCCGAGCGCGAGCAGGGGATCACGA
>Ga0155175_108_pt2 | contig 21873 bp, 22 predicted proteins | sample RifCSPhighO2_01_FD_106143 | JGI IMG/M metagenome (GOLD analysis project Ga0155175, IMG submission 106143) | Sphingopyxis sp. RIFCSPHIGHO2_01_FULL_65_24 | reverse complement strand
CGCAAGCTGGAGGGGAGTGAACCGCTCGCCCTTTATGTCCATTGGCCTTTTTGCGTCAGCAAATGCCCCTATTGCGACTTCAACAGCCATGTGCGGGAGAGCGTCGATCAGGAGATCTGGCGCGCGGCTTTGCTGGCGGATTTGCGGCATGAGGCGGCACTGCTGCCGGGGCGGAGGGTGTCTTCGATCTTCTTCGGGGGCGGGACGCCGAGTTTGATGCCGCCAGCCACGGTGGCGGCGGTGATTGCCGAGGCGGGGGCGCTGTGGGGGCTGGTGGAAGATTGCGAGATCACGCTGGAAGCGAACCCCAATTCGGTGGAAGTTGCCAACTTCGCCGCGCTGGCCGCCGCGGGGGTCAATCGCGTGTCGATCGGGGTGCAGAGTTTCGATCCAAAAGTGCTGGGATTTCTGGGGCGCGCGCATAGCGGCGACGAGGCGCGGCGGGCGATTGCGGCGGCGCAAACTTATTTCCCGCGCGCGAGTTTCGACCTGATCTATGCGCGGCCGGGGCAGGTGCTTTCCGACTGGGAACGCGAACTGGGCGACGCGCTGGCGTTCGGGACAGGGCATTTGTCGCTGTACCAGCTGACGATCGAGCCGGGGACGCGCTTTGCGACGCTGGCGGCGAAGGGCGACCTCGTCATTCCCGACGGCGATGCCGCGGCAGACCTGTTCGATGCGACGCAGGCGATGACGCGCGCGGCGGGGCTGCCGCGCTACGAAGTGTCGAACCATGCGCGGCCGGGCGAGGAGAGCCGGCATAACCTGACCTATTGGCGTTATGGCGACTATGCGGGCGTCGGGCCGGGGGCGCATGGGCGGCGGCTGGCGCAGGCGACCGAGCGGCACAAGAAGCCCGAGAATTTCATCGCGGCGGTGGAGCGCAACGGCCATGGGCTGAAGGTCGAGAGCGACCTGCCCGCGCACGAACGCGCAACCGAGGCGATGCTGATGGGGCTGCGGCTGAGCGAAGGCGTCGACCTGGCGCGCGTCGAGGCGCGGAGCGGACTGGGGCGCGGCGCGTTCGTCGATGCCGACGCGGCGGCGCGGCTGGCGGGGCTGGGATTGATGGTGCAGGACGGCGACCGGCTGGCGGTGAGCGAGAGCGGGATATTGCTGCTCGACTCGATCCTTTCCGAGGTGGTGAAAACCCACTAGGTTTCGCCCTTCATCCGTTTGTCCCGAGCGAAGTCGAGGGACGCATGGGCAGGCGCCAACGTGTCTCGACTTCGCTCGACACGAACGGGATTTGAAGGGCGGTCTTTGACTTCAGACATCATCCGTGACTGGGATGCCCATCTGGCGCATGAGCGGCGCCGGTCGGAGCATACGCGGCGCGCCTATATCGCGACGGCCGAGCGTTTCGCAGCCTTCCTGTCGGACCATCATGGCGGCGCGGTCGATGCTGCGATGCTGCGGCGGACGAGCGCCAACGACCTGCGCGCCTATCTGGCGACGCGACGTTCCGAGGGGCTGGGCAATGCGTCGGCGGCGCGCGAACTGTCGGCGCTGCGCGGTTTCCTGCGTTTTGTCGGGGGCGAGGGGGCGACCTTGCCCGCGCTGCGCGGGCCGCGCGTCAAAAAGGGTCTGCCGCGCCCCGTTGCGCCCGCCGAGGCGTTGCAACTGGCGCAGGATGTCGAGGACAATGCGCGGCTGAGCTGGGTCGGCGCGCGCGATTTTGCGTTGCTGCTGCTGCTCTATGGCGCGGGGCTGCGCATCGGCGAGGCGCTGGCGCTGACCGGCGCGGTGCTGCCGCTGGGCGATGTGCTGCGGGTGACGGGCAAAAGGAACAAGACGCGCGTGGTGCCGATCCTGCCGGCGGTCGCGAAAGCGGTGGCGCGCTATGTGGACGCCTGTCCCTGGCCGATGGCGAAGGAGACGCCGCTGTTTTTGGGCGCGCGCGGCGGGCCTTTGCAGCCCGGGGTGGTGCGCGTGAGCGTGCGGTCGGCGCGGCGCGCACTGGGGCTGCCCGAGCGGACGACGCCGCACGCGCTGCGCCACAGTTTTGCGACGCATCTGCTGGCGGGCGGGGCCGATCTGCGCAGCCTGCAGGAATTGCTGGGCCATGCCAGCCTCGCGTCGACGCAGGTCTATACGGCGGTCGATGCGGCGCATCTGCTGGACATCTATCGGAATGCGCATCCGCGGGCGGGGTAAACGCGCGGACCGCCGACCCTCACCCTTCCGGCGCTTCGCGCCTCCCTCCCTCTCCCGGCGGGAGAGGGAAGGGGCCCGCCGGCAACGCCGGTGGGAAGGGTGAGGGTGGTCAGTTGCCGCCCTTCGGCTTCCACGTCACCACGCGCCACACGTAAATCAGCACCAGCGTCCCGATCGCGACCAGCGCGAGCGGGCCGATGAAGGCGTCGAGGTTGGTGAACTGGCCGCCGAACCAGTTGCCGGCGCCGGCGAGCGCGGCGATCCAGATCGTCGATCCCGCCGCGGTCCACAGCAGGAACTTGGCCTGGTTCATCCGCACCATTCCGGCGGGCAGCGACACCATCGTGCGCGCGACGGGCATGAAGCGCGCGAAAAAGACGATCGCGGGGCCATATTTCAGGAACCAGCCGTGCAGCCGTTCGACCTCGGCCCAGTCGAGGGTCAGCCAGCGGCCGTGGCGGTCGATGAAGGGTTTGAGGCGCTCATAGCCGATCCAGCGCCCGATCGCGTACCACACCCAATTGCCCGCCGTGGTCCCCGCGACCGCGACCGCGACGAGGGTCCAGAAGTCGAAGCGACCCTGCGAAACCGCGATGCCGCCGAGGCCCATGATCACTTCGGACGGGATCGGCGGGAAGACATTTTCGAGCAGCATGAGGATGAAGATCCCCACATAGCCCCAGCTCTGGATCAGGTTCAGGATGAAATCGGTCATGGCGGGTCAACGCGCGCCGGGGTCAGCCGATCCGCCGCAGGATCGCATCCCAGATCATGCCCGCCGTGTCGCTGTTGTTGAAACGGTCGATCGCGACGATCCCGGTCGGCGAGGTGACGTTGATTTCGGTCAGCCATTCGCCGCCGATCACGTCGATGCCGACGAAGATCAGCCCGCGTTCCTTGAGCGCGGGGCCGAGCGCGGCGCAGATTTCCGCCTCGCGCGGGGTCAGTTCCGCCGCCTCGGCATAGCCGCCGACCGCGAGGTTCGAACGGAATTCGCCTTCGCCGGGTTTGCGGTTGATCGCGCCCGCGACCTCGCCGTCGATGAGCACAATGCGCTTGTCGCCTTGGCTGACGCTGGGCAGGAATTGCTGGACCATGAAGGGTTCGGGCCACACCTGTCCGAACAGTTCGACGAGCGCGCCGAGGTTGCCGCCGTCGGCGTCGATCTTGAACACCGCCTTGCCGCCGTTGCCGTGCAGCGGCTTGATCACGACCGCGCCGTGGCGCGCCTGAAAATCCTTCGTCGCGTCGAGGCTGCGGGTGACCATCGTCGGCGGCATGAATTGCGGGAAGTCGAGCACGAAGACCTTTTCGGGGGCGTCGCGCACCGCCGCAGGGTCGTTGACCACCAAAGTCTCGCCCTTGATCCGTTCGAGCAACCAAGTGCCGGTGAGGTAGCCGAGATCGAAGGGCGGGTCCTGGCGCATCAGTACGACGTCGATATCGCGGCCAAGGTCGAGGGTGATCTCTTCGCCGAATTTGTAATGTGCGCCGGCTTCGCGCTGCGCCTCGATCACCCGGTGCGCCTTGGTGGTCAGCCGACCGGCCTCCCACGTCAGCCCGCGCACGTCGTAATGATAGACGGTGTAGCCGCGCTCTAGGGCGCTCAGCATCAGGGCAAAGCTGCTGTCGCCATTGATGTTGATGCCATCCATCGGGTCCATTTGCACGGCGGCGCGCAGGGTCATGCTCTTCTCCTTGGGCGCCGTCAGGGCTGCCAGACGTGGACCAGATGGCGTGGCAGGCGGCGCGGCGCAAGGAGCATCACGTCGATCCGGATGTCGTCCTGCGGCCGGGCGAAGCGCGGGGCGAGCATTTCGGCCGCCGCGGCGACGCGGCGCAGGCGATATTGGTCGATCGCGAGATCGAGATCCTCGGGCCGGTCGCGCCATTTGACCTCGATGAAGGCGATAATGCGGCCGCGGCGGGCGACCAGATCGACTTCGCCGACCGGGACGCGCAATCGCTGACCAAGGATGCGCCAGCCATGGAGGCGAAGCCACCAAGCGGCACGGCGTTCGGCCTTGCGCCCGCGCGCCTCGGCCTCGGCGCGTTTCACCCGGCGCCCTTGAGCGTGAGCGCGCGGGCGTAAACATCGTGGCGGTCGAGTCCGAAGCGCTTGGCGACCGCCTTGGCGGCCTGCGCCACCGGCTTGTCGGCCATCGCTTCGCGGAGCGCCGCATCGAGGGTGGCGTCGTCGGCGGTTTCGGTCACCGCTTCGCCGGGCGGGCCGACGATGACGACGATCTCGCCCTTCGGCGGGGCCTCGGCGTAGCGCGCCGACAATTCGGTGAGCGTCCCGGTGACGCATTGTTCGTAGAGCTTGCTGATCTCGCGCGCCACGGCGGCCTCGCGGTCGCCGAGTCCTTCGCCGAGCGCGGCGAGCGATGCCGAGAGGCGCGGCCCGCTTTCGTAGAAGACGAGACTTGCGCGCAGGCCGGCGAATTCGGCGATGGTGTCGGCGCGGGCCTTGGCCTTGCTGGGCAGGAAGCCCGCGAACAGGAAGCGGTCGCTGGGCAGCCCCGACAAAGTGATCGCGGCGATCGCGGCGCAGGGGCCGGGCAGGGTGGTGACGTGGCGCCCCGCGGCGCGCGCGTCGCGCACCAGCTTGTAACCGGGGTCGGAAATCAGCGGGGTGCCGGCATCCGACACCAAAACGACGACTTCGTCGGCCATCCGCGCAACCAGCGCGGCGCGCGTGCGTTCGTCGCTATGGTCGTGATAGGGGGTCATCGGAATTCGCAAACCCAGATGCGAAAGCAGCTTCGCCGTCACACGCGTGTCTTCGGCGGCGATCAGGTCGGCGCGGGCTAGCGTCGCCGCGGCGCGCGCCGTGATGTCGCCGAGGTTGCCGATGGGGGTCGCGACGATATAGAGTCCGGGCAAGGGAGAATTTGAGATGGTCGAATCCGGCATGATGCCGCAAATGGCAGAAACTGCTGCCGAGCGCCAAAATAATGCGTCGCCGCGGCGGCAAATGCTGCGCATGGCGGCGGTGATGGCGATGGCGGGGCTGCTCGCGGCGTGCCAGGTCGTGCCCAAGGGCAATGGTCCGACGACGGTGGTGACGCCCGATCGTCCGCCCGAGGCGATCGAACCCGGACTGCCGACCGATACCGACCGTCACCGCGTCGCGCTGCTGGTGCCGCAGACCGGACCCAATGCCGATGTCGGCATGGCGATCGCCAATGCGACGACGCTGGCGTTGCTCGACACCAAGACCGAACGCGTCCGCATCACCACCTATGACACCGCGCTTGGCGCGGCGGCGGCGGCGCAGCAGGCGGTCGCCGACGGCAACAAGCTGATCCTCGGCCCGTTGCTGACCGAGGATGTCGCGGCGGTGGCGCCGGTCGCGCGCGCCGCGAAGGTGCCGGTATTGAGCTTTTCGAACGACAGCGGCGTCGCCGGCAATGGCGTCTTCATCATGGGCTTCGTCCCCGGCCAGTCGGTCGAGCGCGTCGTCGCCTATGCGCGCGGCAAGGGCCATGTCCGCTTCGGCGCGCTGGTGCCCAAGAATGTCTATGGTGACCGCTCGGCGGCGGCATTCCGCGCTGCGGTGGCCGAAGCGGGCGGCACGCTGGTCGCGGTCGAAAGCTATGACCGCAGCGCCACCGCGCTGACCGGTGCGGCGCGGCGGCTCGCCAATGGCGGCGCGATGGATGCGGTGCTGATCGCCGATTCGGGCGGCAATGCGATCCGCGCGGTGCCGATCATCAAGGGCACCGGTGGCAAGCAGATCCTGGGGACCGAGCTGTGGAACACCGATTCGTCGCTCGGCACTAACGCCGCGATGCGCGGGTCGTGGTTCGCCAGCGTGTCGGACGGGCTCTATGGCCAGCTCGCGGGCAAATATCGCACCCGGTTCGGCAAGTCGCCCTATCGTCTCGCCAGCCTAGGCTATGACTCGGTCCTGCTGACGGTGCGGATTTCGCGCGACTGGAAACCGGGGACGAATTTCCCGGTGAACCAGCTGCTCGCGGCCGACGGTTTCGGCGGGATCGACGGCATTTTTCGCTTCAACAACCGCGGCATCGCGATCCGCGCGCTCGAGGTCAGCGAAGTCGGGGCGGGCGGTTTTCGCGTGATCGAACCCGCGCCGACGAAGTGGTGAGCGGGGTTCGCGCCTCTCCGAGCGTGGCATAGTCGCCACAGTCGGGCGAAAAGCGGCACCCATTTACCACGGGCAGCCTTTACGACGGCTGCGCGTTCCCTATATGAGCGGTGCGCGCGATCGCGTCGATTCCGCGCGCCTATTATTCACGACCAGGAGATACAGCTATACCACCGCCCACAATTCGCCGCCCGATGGCGCCTATGCCGCCCAAGAACGGCCCGCGATACAATGAATTCATCGCCTCGCCCAAGGTCCGCGTGATCGACGAGGAAGGCGAAAATCTGGGCGTCATGCTGACTGCTGAAGCGATCGAACAGGCGGCCTCGGTGGGCCTCGACCTGGTCGAAGTATCCCCCAACGCCGATCCGCCGGTGTGCAAGTTCCTCGACGTGGGCAAGTATAAATACGAAGCCCAGAAAAAGGCGAACCTCGCTCGCAAGAGCCAGAAGACGCAGGAAATCAAAGAGATCAAGATGCGTCCGAACATCGACGATCATGATTTCGACGTGAAGATGCGCAAGGTGTTCGACTTCCTCGAGGAAGGCGACAAGGTCAAGATGACCATGCGGTTCCGCGGCCGCGAAATGAGCCACACCCAGCTCGGCCTCAACGTGCTCCAGCGCGTCGCCGAACTGACCTCGGAAATCGCGAAGGTCGAGGCGCATCCGCGCACCGAAGGCCGCCAGATGCTGATGGTGATCGCGCCGAAATAAGCGCGCGGGCGGCTCAGCCGATCGAAAAATTGCGGGCGGTCGTTCCCATGGGGCGGCCGCCCGCTTCGTATCGGCGTTCGGTCATCTGCACGCGGCCGTCGGCGGCGATCAGCACGAGCGTCGAGGCGCGGGTGCCGTAAAGGTCGCCGCGCAGGAACAGCGCGGGGTCGTCCTCCTCCATCAGCGTGTCGAGCAGCGATGCCGGATCGGTGCGCGCTTCGACCACCGCCGCCAGCGCGGCGCGCAGCCGTTCGGCGCGCGGGCAGGGCTGGTCGACGGGTTCGTTGGCGAGCGCGTGGACGCCGGGCGCGAGCGGCATGATCAGCGGCACCGGGCGATTGGTCAGCAGCCGCGCCTCGCCGCCGGCGACGGCAAACAGATTGAAGGCGTTGAACCGCGGCAGATCGTCCGCTTCGGGATCGGCGAAGCGGCCATCGCCGCGCAGCATGTCGGTGACGAGCGCGCCGCGCGATTCCTTCGCGGGGTCGGGCATCGCGCCGCGCACATTGGTGACGACGACAACCCGGCCGCTCGGCGCATGGACGCCGAGCCAGGTGCCGCCCGCCTGGAGGTCGCGGCCGGCGACGATGCCGCTGCCGTCGTCCCACGCGGCGAGCGGCGCGGCGGGGCGGCCGTGAAATTCATCGCGGTTGCCGATCAGGATCAGTGGCCAGTCGGGATGGACCTGCCAGGCGAGGGCGACGACGCACATGGCGGTGCCTATCGGGTGCTGCGGACCGTTTGCCAAGCCCACCTCTTCAGTGTATTGTGTCGATATATCACTCATTGCCCGCGTCTTGAAATGGTGATAGCCTTCGCGCCTCTTTCTGGAGGGGGAGGTGAATATGAACAATGGGGTCAAAACACCCTGGCATCTATGGGTGGTCGGGGGTCTATCGCTGCTATGGAACCTGTTCCCGGTGGTCGATTTCACGATGACAAACATGCAGAATGAATTCTGGCTGTCGCAATATAATGAGGCGCAGCGCGCCTTTTTCCTGTCGACGCCGGCGTGGGCCAATCTGGGCTGGGCAGTTGGCGGTTTCGGTTCCTTCATCGGTTCGCTGCTGTTGCTGATGCGATCGCGCCATGCGCCGATTGCCTTCACGGTGTCGGCGGCAGGGTTGGCGGCAGTAAGCTATTACCAGCTTGTGCAGAATGGCGACCGGCTGAAGCAATTGCTTGGCGACATCCCGCTCTACACGACCATCACCGTCTGGGTGATCCTGCTCGCGCTGTTCTTCTATGCCCGCGCGATGGCGGCGAAGGGCGTGCTGCGCTGACGTGCCAGGTTTGGAGAGCGGATCCGACGCCATTTGACGCGTCGCCCCCCCCACGAAGGCGGGGGCCGCCATCGGTTCACGCAGCGCCGCTGAACAAGGCGGCCAGCGGCCCCCGCCTTCGCGGGGGCGACTAGCGTTGTTGCCCGTCACGGGCCATTCGCCCGCGCTCAACGCGCCCGGATGAAGGCGCGCACATCCTCGGACAATTTATGCCGGTCCTCGTCGCGGATATACATCATGTGGCCTGCGCCGTAGTAAGTGTAGTGGATGCGGTCCTGCGGGATGCCGGTGCGCGATAGCGCATATTCGGCGGCGAAGAACGGCGTCGCGAAATCATAATAGCCCTGCGCGACCAGCACCTTCAGCCCCGAATTCTCACGCAACGCCTGTCCGATATAGGGCGCGACGTTGAGATAGGCGTTGGTGTCGCGGCCACCGATGCGCCAGTCCCACTGCCCGCCGATGCTGCCGATCGACTGATATTCGCGGTCGGTCTTGAACCCGAGGCCGTCGCGCGCCCAGCTGTTGATCGCGGCCGTATAAGAGGCGTCGATGCCATAGAAGCTGGGGTCGTTGTCGGGGCCTTCGCCGGCATTGTCATAATCCTTGCCGGTGTAGCGGCTGTCGAGGCGGCCGACGGTCAGGCCACGGTCGCGCAGCAATTCCTTGTAGAAGCGCTGCGGGGTGACGCGCAGGTCGGCCTGTTCGAGATAGGTCTCGCTGAGCCCGGTGAAACGCGCGAGGTCGCGGCGGATCGCGGCGCGTTCCTCGCCCTGCAGTTTCTGGCCCTTGAGCAGCGCCGAGGCATAGGGGCCGATCGCCCATTGCCGCGCCTCCTCGACGAAGCCCTCGACCGACGAGGCCTGCGCCTTGCCATGGTAGAGCGCGGTCGCGGCCATCGAGGGCAGGTTGGTGATCGGCGACAGCTCGTTGCCCGGGGTGTCGGCGCCCGCCGCGAAATCGAGCACGGTCGAGATCAGGATGATGCCGTTGAGCGCGACATCATTGTAGGTGTCGTTCATCAGCTCGTTGGCGACGGCGGCCGAGCGGGTGGTGCCATAGCTTTCGCCGCCGAGATATTTGGGGCTGTTCCAGCGGCCATTGTCGTTGAGCCACAGCCGGATGACCGAGGCGACGAGCTTGGCATCCTGCGTGACGCCATAATAGTCCTTCGGGTCGGCCTTGCCGATCAGGTGCGAGAAACCGGTGCCCGGCGGGTCGATGAACACGACGTCGGTGACGTCGAGCAAGGCGTCGGGATTATCGACGATCGGATAGGGCGGCGCGCCGTCGTCGACCCCGGTGCCGGGGATGGCGACGCGCTTGGGTCCGAAGGCGCCCATCATCAGCCAGACGGTGCCCGAACCCGGGCCGCCGTTGAACAGGAAGGTGATCGGGCGGTTCGGGTCGCGCGGCTCCTTGATATAGGAGGTGGTGACGACCGCGACTTCGGGCACGCCGTCCTTGGTCTTGATGATCGTCTCACCGATCGTCGCGGCGTAATTGATCCGCTGGCCGCCGAAGGTTCCGCTCAGTTTCGTTGTGCGAACCTGCGGGGTGATGTCGGTGGGCTTTTCTGCCTTGGCCTTGTCGGCGGGCGCGTCCTGCGCATGGACGATGGCAGGCGCGGCAAAGGCGAGCGCCAGGGCGATGAGCGACGGACCCGATTTCATGATTTTCTCCCCGGTTGAGGCGCGGACGCTAATCCGGGCACGGGGAGCGGGCAAGGGTGTCGGTCGGTGGCGGTGGGGCTTTGGTCGAAGCGGTGTCAGGCGGCCTTGCGCTGCACTGTCAGTTGCAGCCCGAGCGCGTCCAGCACAGCGGTCAGCGTTTCCAGTGTCGGATTGCCGTTGTCCGACAGCGCCGTATAGAGCGCTTGCCGCCCGAGACCCGCCTTGCGCGCAATCTCGCTCATGCCTTTGGAGCGTGCGACGTCGCCCAGCGCGCTGGCGATATGCTTGGGGTCGTTCCCTTCCATCGCCGCTTCCAGATAGAAGAGAATGTCTTCTGCTGTTTCGATGTACTCGGCGGGGTCAAAAGGCGTCGTCTTCAAAGCCATCATCCGCCTCCTTTGCCAGTTCCTTGGCCTTTGCGATGTCGCGTGCCTGGTTATCTTTGTCGCCGCCTATCAGAAGGAGGACGAGCGTGTTGCCTCGCCAAATGTAATAGATTCGATAACCCGGCCCGAAAGCCAGTCGCAGCTCCTGGACATTCTCACCGACAGATTTCGTGTCTCCGGCATTGCCCGCGGCGAAACGCTTCAGTCGGTCAGCAATCCTGAATCGCGCGCGTCGATCCCGCAAATCGCGAAGCCACTTTTCAAATTGAAGTGTCTGGCGGATTTCGATACTTTGTCCTTTATAAAGGACATTTGGGATTTTGTCAATTGGCTCATCCATGGGGCGATCTTCCTTCTCGGGGAAGCGTGCCGCTTAAATGTGCCCCATGTTACCGCCGTCAGCCACCATAGAAATGTAGAATTCCAGCCGCAATGGACAGGACTACCGCCCCCGCGCTTCCCGGCCCGACGCGCGGCGCGGGCCACCCGCGCCGCGATCAGCGGGCCGACAAGATCCGGTCCATCACCCAAGCGGTATGCGCGGCGCTTTCGCCGGTCGAGGGATGCGGGCCGCGACCCGCGAGATGATCGCGTATCGCCTCGACGTGGAAATGCTGGATGACCGGTGGATGCTCGACGACCGTCTCGACGGCGGTGCCGTCGCGAACGAGCCGCAGGGGGGCGTCGTCGAAGATCGAAAACAGGATGCGGCCGCCGCTGCCGATGATCTCCACCCGATCCTCGCGGTCGGCGGCGCCGAAGTTCCAGCTACCCGATCCGGTGACACCGCCCTTGTGCAGCCAGCATCCGGTCACCGCATCGGCGGCGCTGTAACGGCCCTGCTGATTGACCGCGAAGCCCGCGACGTCGGCAACCTCGCCGAACAACCAGCAGAACAGGTCGAGGCCATGGCTCGCGAGATCGTCGAAATAGCCGCCGGGCGCGACCGCGGCGTCGACGCGCCAGTTGGTCGCTTCGAAATCGGCGGGGCTGGCAGGCTTGGTCAGCGTCCAATGGACATGGCGCACGCATCCGATCGCACCCTCGTCGAGCCAAGCCTTGACCTGTCGGAAGCGGGGGAGCGTGCGACGGTAATAAGCGACGAAGAGCGGCAGGTCGCGCGCGGCGAAGGCGTCGCGGATACGGACGCAGGCAGCGTGGTCGGGTGCCATCGGCTTTTCGATGCAGCAGGGCTTGCCCGCGCGCGCGACGTCGAGCGCATAGGCCTCGTGGCTGTCGGGCGGGGTCGCGATATAGACGGCGTCGATATCGGAGGCGTTGATCAGCGCCTCGGCGCTGTCGAAGACATGCGGTACGCCGTGACGGGCGGCATAGTCATCGGCCTTTGAGCGGGTGCGGCCATAGAGGCCGTGCAGGGCGAAACCCTCCACCAGCTGATAGGCGGGCGCGCTTTTGCGCTCGGTTACGTCGCCGCAACCGATCATGCCCCAGCGGATCACAGCCATCGGGTCGTCACCGGCCCCATTTGGTCTTGCTAGCCTTCCCGAACCGCCCCTTGCGCGTGCCCGGCTTGCCCTCGTTCGAGCGCCCGACGCGCGGTGCCACCTGCTGATCCGCCGGCAGGCCCAGTTCGTCGGCTTCGAGCCGGCGGATTTCGTCGCGGAGCTTGCCCGCCTGCTCGAATTCGAGATCGGCGGCGGCGTCGCGCATCTGTTTTTCGAGGTCGGCGATATACGCGCGCAGATTGTGCCCGACCATATGCGCAGGCTTGTCGTCGCCGATGTCGATCGTCACCTGATCCTTCGACGCGACGTGGGCGATGATGTCGCCGATGTTGCGCTTGATCGTCGTCGGGGTGATGCCGTGTTCGGCGTTGTACGCCTCCTGCTTTTCGCGGCGGCGGTCGGTTTCGCGCATCGCGCGTTCCATGCTGCCGGTGATGCGGTCGGCGTAGAGGATGACGCGGCCATCGACGTTGCGTGCGGCGCGGCCGATCGTCTGGACGAGGCTGGTTTCGCTGCGCAGGAAACCCTCCTTGTCGGCGTCGAGGATCGCGACGAGCCCGCATTCGGGGATGTCGAGCCCCTCGCGCAGCAGATTGATGCCGACGAGCACGTCGAACACCCCGAGCCGCAGGTCGCGGATGATTTCGATGCGTTCGAGCGTCTCGACGTCGCTGTGCATGTAGCGGACCTTGAGCCCCGCCTCGTGGAGGAATTCGGTCAGGTCCTCGGCCATGCGCTTGGTGAGCGTGGTGACGAGGGTGCGGTACCCCGCCGCCGCGGTCGCCTTTGCTTCCATGATCAGGTCGTCGACCTGTTCCTCGACCGGTTTGATGAACACCGGCGGGTCGATCAGGCCGGTGGGGCGGATCACCTGTTCGGCGAAGACGCCCTGGGTGCGGTCCATTTCCCAGGTGCCGGGGGTCGCCGAGACGCTGACCGTCTGCGGGCGCATGACGTCCCATTCGGCGAAGCGCAGCGGGCGATTGTCGATGCAGCTCGGCAGGCGAAAGCCATATTCGGCGAGGGTGATCTTGCGGCGATGATCGCCCTTCGACATCGCGCCGATCTGCGGGACCGTCTGGTGGCTTTCGTCGACGAAGAGCAAAGCGTTGTCGGGCAGATATTCGAACAGGGTCGGCGGCGGCTCGCCGGGCAGGCGGCCGGTCAGGAAGCGGCTGTAATTCTCGATCCCCGCGCAACTGCCGGTCGCGGCGATCATCTCGAGGTCAAAATTGGTCCGCTGTTCGAGCCGTTGGGCCTCGAGCAACCGGCCCTCGACTTCGAGTTCCTTGAGGCGTTCGGTCAGCTCATGCTTGATCGCCTCCGACGCCTGCTTGAGCGTCGGGCCGGGGGTCACATAGTGCGAGTTCGCATAGACGCGGACATGGTTGAGGTTGGCGATCTTCTTGCCCGTCAGCGGGTCGAACTCGGTGATCTCCTCGATCTCGTCGCCGAAGAAGCTGACCCGCCAGGCCATATCCTCATAATGCGAGGGGAAGATTTCGAGGCTGTCGCCGCGGACGCGGAAATTGCCGCGCGCGAACGCCTGGTCGTTGCGCTTGTACTGGAGCGCGACGAGCTTGCGGATGATCTCGCGGTTGTCGACGCTCTGGCCCTTCTTGAGGTCGAAGATCATCGCCGAATAGGTCTCGACCGAGCCGATGCCATAGAGGCACGACACCGACGCGACGATGATGACGTCGTCGCGTTCGAGCAAGGCGCGCGTCGCCGAGTGGCGCATGCGGTCGATCGCCTCGTTCACGCTCGACTCTTTTTCGATGTAGGTGTCGCTGCGCGGCACATAGGCCTCGGGCTGGTAATAGTCGTAGTAGCTGACGAAATATTCGACCGCGTTGTTCGGAAAGAAGCTCTTGAATTCGCCGTATAATTGCGCCGCGAGGATCTTGTTCGGGGCGAGGATCAACGCCGGGCGCTGCAACGCCTCGATCATCTTGGCCATGGTGAAGGTCTTGCCCGAGCCGGTGACGCCGAGCAGCACCTGGTCGCGCTCGCCGGTCAGCGCGGTATCGACCAGTTCGCGGATCGCGGTCGGCTGGTCGCCCGCCGGCTCATATTCGCTGACCAGTTCGAACGCCTTGCCGCCCTCGACCTTGTCGGGGCGCGCGGGGCGGTGGGGGACGTAATCGGGGGCGGTATCGATTTCGTCGAGCGAGGTGCGAATCTGAATTGCCATCCCCGCCAATATGGAGGTTATAGGCGCCAATCCAAGGCCGAAAGGCGAGGGGGTCGGGCTTTCGAGGGGGATGGGGTGTCGCTGTTTGTTTTGCCGCTTATTTTCATGGCCATGACGCTGCAGGGCGATGCCGCCGCACCAGCCGCGTCGCCCGCCGAAACGGTCGAAGCCGGAAAAAGTCCGGCGATGGTCGAGGCGCTCGCGAACCAGGCGCAGATGGCGCGGGGGCCGCGGCTGACCGGCGAATTCCAGCTGGCCTATAGCGACGAACAGCGTGCGGCGGGAATGCTGGGGCAGGGACGCATATCGATCATCGTGACCGCCGAGGGGAGTGTCAGCGAAGCGGCGATCCGGTACAGCAATGCGCCGCCCGAACTCGACGCGTCGGCGCTGGCTGCGGCGCGCGGGCTGAAATTCACCCCGGCGGTCGACAAGGCGGGCAAGGCGATTGCGGTCCCCGCGCTGTTGCCCTTTTCGTTCGAAGCGGCGGGCGGTCATCCCATGTATGTGACGCGCGTCGAGCCGGTGTTCAGCGATGCGGCACGCGCGGCGGGCGAACATGGCAAGGTGGTGATCGACGGCAAAATTGGTCCCGACGGGCGGTTGATCGACGCGGTCGTATTCCAGAGCAGCCGGTCGGCCTCGCTGGACGCGGCGGCACTCGAAGCCGCCACCGCGTCGCGCTATCGTCCCTATCGCGATGGGGCGGGGCAGCCTTATGCGCTGCCGGTGCGGGTGCCCTTCAGCTTCGACAATTACCGCACCCCCGGGCCCGGCGGCGGCATATTGCGCTATCGCTGCGACCAGTTCGCGCGCGACGAAAGCTGGTGGGCTGCCAATTGGCCGGCGAGCGAGAAGAATGAATTCTATTCGATGATGCTGGGCATCAGCGCGCTGTCGCAGGGCATGCTGACGCAGGTTTCGCAGTTCAAGGAAAAGAAGGCGGCGTTCGACATGCGCTTTGCCGCGGCCCGGCTCGAATGTGCGGCCCGGCCCGACAAGCTTTTCGTCGACGTCATGAAGGTCGAAGGACCGATCGAGCGGCGGATGGCCGAGAAAGCGAAATAGCGCCGCGATATTGGCATTGCCAAGCCGGACGATATGGGGAGGATGATCGCATCATGATTTCGAAGGACAGGGGAATGGCCATGACAAGAGGCATGGTTCTGGCGTTCGCCGGCAGCCTCGTCCTCGCGGCGTGCGGCGACAAGGGGGCGGCCGAACAGGCGCCGCCCGAAAAGCCCCGGCCCGGCAGCTGGACGCAAAAGATCGAGGTTCTCGAACTGAGCGGCGAAGGTGCTCCGGCGAATGCCAGGGAGGAGTTGAACGCGATGTTCGCCGAACTGGGCAACGCAACGCTGTGCATCACGCCCGAACTGGCCGACCGGATGGATATTGCGAAGCGTGTCGCCGATCTGGCTTCGCAAGGTGGCGATTGTCGCTTTGGACGGCGGATTTCGAGCGGCAAGAATGTCGATTTTTCCGCGACATGCGAAGGGCCGGGCGGATCGATGACGATTGCGGGCAAGGGAATAAGCGGCACGACCGCGCAGGATGTGACGGCGACGATCACCGGGCTCAAACCCGATGGTTCGGTCAAGGGCAAGATGGTCTGGCATGTGACCGGCGAACGCAAGGGTGAGTGCGGGCCGGATGATATCGTCATCCCGGTCCCCGAAGCGCCGGTCGCGAAAATCTGAAGGGAGACGAGTCATGCTGGGTTATGTGACCATGGGCGCCAGCGATCTGGACCGGGCGCGGGAATTTTATTCCGCGCTGCTCGGGACGATCGGCGCCAGCGAGTTGATGCGCATGTCGGATACGGAGGCCAACGGTTTCACGCTGTACGGCACCGGCTGGGGCCAGCCGGGGATCGCGGTGACGCGGCCCTATGACGGCCAGCCCGCGGATCGCGGCAACGGCCATATGGCGGCGCTGGTCGTTGACGAGCGTGCCAAGGTCGATGCGCTGCACGCCAGGGCGCTCGAACTCGGCGGGACGTGCGAAGGGGCGCCGGGGGTGCGCGGCGACGAAGGCGAGCAGGCCTTTTACGCCGCCTATTTCCGCGACCTCGACGGCAACAAGCTTTGCGCCTTTCGGATCGGCCCGGCCTGAGCGCCGCGGTCTGGCTCGACCGGCGGGGGACGCCGCTCCTCATCGGACTGGCGGCGGGGCTGGTCGCGGTCGGCGCGGCGTTGCTCGCCGGCAAGGGGGCGCCGCAGGAGGCGCTGCTCGCGGCGCGCTGGACCGCCCGTGCCGCCGCGCCGGTCTTTCTCGTCGCCTATCTCGCGTCGACCCTGTGGCGGTTGTGGCCGGGGGCGATCACCGCCGCGCTGTTAAGGCGCCGCCGCCAATGGGGGCTGGGGTTCGCGCTGGCGCATACGATCCATCTCGCCGCGCTGCTGGTAAACATCATCGCCTTTCGCCCGCGTCCGGTCGCGACGCTGGTCGGCGGCGGGCTGGCCTATGCGATGATCTATCTGATGGCGCTGACGTCGAACGACGCGTCGCAGCGCCTGCTCGGGCGCGGCTGGACCTGGCTCCACCGCATCGGCATCCATTATATCTGGCTGATCTTTTTCATCAGCTATGCGAGCCGGGCGATCCACGCCGACCCTGCCTATCATGTCGAGGGGCGGATATTGGCGCCGCTCTTTCTTGTCGCGCTCGCGCTGCGGCTTTATGCACAGCGCAGGCGACGATGATGCGCCGGCAAGGGCGCGCGCAAATGATTTTCGGCTGTGGAAGGATTGATGGACTTGCCGGGCGGGAAAACAGGTGGGGCTATTCGCCCGCCCGGCGAAGTCTCTGTGTATGAGGCGGGCGAACCATATGACCGGCGCCAGGGACCAGCTCGCACCTGCCGATTCACCAACCTCAATTCGTCAAGCCAGACCAAGGCCCGGACCAGACAGCGACGTCATGAAGACAACGTCGCCACAATCATGGAATGCCCGAAATGGGACAAGTTGGCGAGTTACATCGGGTCACGTAGCGGGTTGTCGCAATCCATTAAGGAATTTTTAACCTTGTTTGGGCTTTTTCCGCACACACTTTGCCGCCGCGCAATATTATGTTATGGAACTCGCGTTCGTTGTTACCGTTACAAAGAAGTAACAACGGCTGGTCGCGCCCCGTTATTGGCGTATCTACCACGCCGCAGCTCGCTTGTGGGCATTTGGGGGTAGTATGGACCGCACGAAGGCGAGCGTTGACCAGAGCAGCGATGATGCCGAGCGGATCGTCGCCGACGAACTGGCGCGCCTGCTCGAATCGCCGATGTTCGTGCGGTCGCCGGTGCTCACCCGCCTGCTTCAATATCTGGCCGACCACCGGCTGCAGGGCAATCGCACCGCGCCCAAGGCCTATGCGATCGCGACCGAGGCGCTGGGACGCAGTGCCGATTTCGATCCCGCGGTCGACAGCTATCCGCGCGTGATGGTTGGCCGGCTGCGCAACCTGCTCGACCGTTATTATGCTGAGACGCCGTGGCTGCACCGTTTGCGCGTGCCGCAGGGTAGCTATGAGATCGTCGTCCAGCATCGCGCCGCGCCGCCGAGTTCGCGGAGCGCCGAGGCGCCCGACGCGCCGCACGATGAGCAGGGGCCAGCCGGCGCCGCGATCCCGGAAGCCGCGGGCGGGAGCGCCGTACCCGCCAGGCCGGCGCAGGCCGCCGCATCGCGGCCGCGCGGCATCTGGCTGTGGCTGGGTTTTGCGGTGGCGCTGGCGCTCGCGGCCGCGGCCGGATGGTGGTTCGCCCGTTCCGACGGGCATTTGCTCGGCGCCGATTTCGTCGCCATGCCGACGATCGAGGTGAGCAGCCCGGCGGCGGGCGACACCGGGCCGTCGCGGGCGATGGCGCGCGGGCTCGACAGCAAGCTGCGCGACGGGCTGCGGCGTTTCGAACTGGTGCAATTGCTGTCGTCGCGCGGTCCCGGCGCCGCGGCGCGGCAGACCCCCGCCGACTATCGCCTCGATGCCTCGATCGTCCGCGCGCTCGAGGGCGGTGCGGTCGACGTGACGCTGGTGCTCAACCGCGTTGCCGACGAGCGCGCGATCTGGTCGCAGCAGATTCGGCTGGGGCAGGACGATATTCCCGAATTTCGCGGACTCGAGCCGGCGATCGCGCAGATGGCGGGCGATTATGGGATCATCGTGCGCGACCAGTTGCAGCGCGAGCCGAACAATTATGCGCCGGGCTTCCCGTGCCTCGCGCAGTTCAACCGGTTGCGGCAGATGCGCACTCCCGTGGCGGCGCAGCGGGTCGACCGTTGCCTGCGCGCCACGATCGTCGACCTGCCGGGCGATCCGGTGCCGCTTGGCGCGCTGTCGTTGCTGCGTTTCGGCGATTGGCAACCGCTGCGCGCGACGCCCAAGGGTAAGCAAGCCTTTGCCGAGGCGCAGGATTTCGCCCGGCGCGCCTATACGGCCGCGCCGAACAGCGCAGCCGGAATTTTTGCGATGGCGCGCGCCCATTTTTATGTCGGTCAATGCCAGCGCGGGGTGGCGATGGGCAACGCCGCGGTCGAGCTCAATCCCTATGACCCCGATCTTGCGGGGTTCATGGGGCTGTTCAAGACATCGTGCGGGCTGACGGCGGACGGCGAGGCGTTGCTGACGCGTTCGGTGATGCTCGACGATTCGCACGCCGGGGTTCCCGCGGTGACGCTCGCCTTCCTGCGCTCGCAGCGCGGCGAGCAGCCCGAGGCGCTGGCGCTGCTCGACCGGATGCCCTCGCCGAGCAATATGGAACCGCAATATCTGATGGTGCGGTCGGTCGTGCTGGCGCGGATGGGCAAGGTCGACGAAGCGCGGATATTGTGGCGCCGGCTGCTCGACTATACCGGCCAGCCGGCCGCCGCGCCGCCCGAAATGGTGCTGCGCCAGTTCATGATCACCCCCGCGGTGATCGCGCGCGCGTCGATCGCGCTGCGCGAATCGGGTGTCGTCGGGCCGGGATCGGCGGCGCCGCCCGCCGCAGCCAGGGCGACCAATTGACAGTGGGTTCGCGGGCGAACAGGATCGCCCGATGCTGACCGCGATAGCCGCCCTGACCCTCGCCGCCGCGCCGGTTCCGCCCGCCGCGGTCGCGGTCGCGTTCGACCGCGAGGGCCACATCGAAACGCGGGTCGTCGAAGGCGCGGCGGATCGCGATACCGGGCGGCTGCTGACCGCCGACGATCCGGTACGGATCGCGTCCATTTCCAAACTGGTCGTCGCACTCGGGGTGATGCGGCTCGTCGAGGCCGGGACGCTCGATCTCGACCGCGACGTGTCCGACTATCTCGGCTGGCGGCTGCGCGCGCCGAGTCATCCCGATGCGCCGGTGACGCTGGCGCAATTGCTCGGCCACCGCGCCGGGCTGACCGACAATATCGACTATGCGCTGCCGCTCGGCACCGATCTGGAAAGGGTTCTGCAAAATCCCGCGGCGTGGGACATCGCCCGACCGCCGGGGGGCGATTTCGCTTATGCCAATCTGAACTATCCGGTAGTCGCCGCGGTGATCGAGGCGGCGACCGGCGAACGGTTCGACCGGGCGATGGCACGGCTGGTCCTCGAGCCGCTCAAGCTCGACGCCTGTTTCAACTGGACGACGTGCGGCGACGGCGCGATGGCGCGCGCGGTGGTGCTGTACGGCGCCGACGGCAGCGTTCAGCGCGACGACCTGAAAGGGCGCCTGCCCGCCTGTCCGGCCGTGCCCGCCGCCGACGGCAGCTGCGATCTGGCCACCTATCGTCTCGGCCGTCATGGTGCCGGGTTCAGCCCGCAGGGCGGTTTGCGTATTTCGGCGAACGGGCTGGCGCGGATCGGCGTGATGTTTCTTCGCCGCGGTGGCGGCTTTCTGAAGCCCCAAAGCCTGGCCCGGCTGGAGGCGATGGCCCCGGTGCATCCGACGAGCGGCGAGGGGACCGGCGGCTTTTTCTGCGAATATGGCCTTGCGATGCATAGCAATGGCGGCCCGGCGCTTGCCGATCCGGCGTGCCGCGACGATTTGTTCGGCGACGGCCGCCTGCGCCTTGGTCATTCGGGCGATGCCTATGGTTTGCGGTCGGGATTGTGGTTCGACCTTGAACGCGGGCAAGGCATCGCCTATTTCGTCACACAGGTGCCGGAGGGGCAGAAAGGGAAGCGGTCGGCCTATAGCGCCGCAGAGGAGGCATTGGTCGACAAAGCACGCGCCGGGCACCCCGACGCCAGCCCTCTTGCCAGCCCCGCTGGCGCACACTAGGGCAAATTTCAACATTCACGGCTTAGTCAGAAAAGGAATAGCGCATGAGCGATTCGGCCGAAAAGGTTAAGAAGATCGTCGTCGAACATCTGGGCGTCGAAGCCGACAAGGTCACCGAGGAAGCGAGCTTCATCGACGATCTGGGCGCAGACAGCCTCGACATCGTCGAACTGGTGATGGCGTTCGAAGAAGAATTCGGTGTCGAAATCCCCGACGACGCGGCGGAAAAGATCGCCACCGTCAAGGATGCGATCGACTATATCGAAGCGAACAAGGGCTAACGCCCTGCGGTCCGGCCTGGCCGGACGCGGCGGCGACGCCGCCCACGCGTTTCCGGCTTCCCGGTCCCGAGCGCTCGCGCGCAGAGACCGGGAAGCTTTTTTTATGCGCCCGCTTTCCCTAAAAGGGCGCCGATGATGCTGCCGGGTCCCGGGCGAACGGGGACCGACGAAAGGAATGACTATGCGCCGGGTTGTGGTGACGGGATTGGGTTTGGTGACGCCGCTGGGCGCCGATGTGGAAACCACATGGGCCAATCTGCTCGCCGGCAAATCGGGCGCGGGCCAGATCACCCATTTCGACGCGTCCGACCAGAAATGCACCATCGCGTGCGAGGTCAAGGGGCCCGACCATGAATATGGTTTCGACCCCGGCAAGCGCGTCGACCACAAGGTACAGCGCCAGGTCGACCCCTTCATCATCTTCGGCATCGACGCGGCGGGCCAGGCGATCGAGGACGCCGGCCTCGAGGATATGACCGACGAGCAAAAGCTGCGCGCTGGCTGCTCGATCGGGTCGGGCATCGGCGGCCTGCCGGGGATCGAGAGCGAAAGCCTGTTGCTCGCCGAAAAGGGACCGGGCCGCGTTTCGCCGCACTTCGTCCACGGCCGCCTGATCAACCTGATCTCGGGCCAGGTCAGCATCAAATACGGCCTGATGGGTCCCAACCATGCCGTCGTCACCGCCTGTTCGACCGGCGCGCATTCGATCGGCGACGCGGCGCGGATGATCCGCGACGACGATGCCGACATCATGCTCGCGGGCGGCGCCGAGGCGACGATCTGCCCGATCGGCATCGCCGGCTTCGCACAGGCGCGCGCGCTCAACATGAGCAGCAACGACGCCCCCGAAAAGGCGAGCCGTCCCTATGACAAGGATCGCGACGGCTTCGTCATGGGCGAGGGCGCGGGCGTGGTGGTGCTCGAGGAATATGAGCATGCCAAGGCACGCGGCGCCAAGATCTATGCCGAGGTCGTCGGTTACGGCCTGTCGGGCGACGCCTATCATGTCACCGCGCCGCACCCCGAGGGCTTCGGCGCCTATCGCTCGATGGAAATGGCGCTGAAGAAAGCGGGCATGACCCCCGGCGACATCGACTATGTCAACGCGCACGGCACCTCGACGATGGCCGACACGATCGAGCTCGGCGCGGTCAAGAAATTGTTCGGCAACGAGATCGCCAATGTGTCGATGAGCTCGACCAAGTCGGCGATCGGCCATCTGCTTGGCGGCGCTGGCGCGGTCGAGACGATCTTCTGCATCCTCGCGATCCGCGACCAGATCGTCCCCCCGACGCTGAACCTCGACAATCCCGACGAAGGCACCGACGGCGTCGACCTGGTGCCGTGGAAGGCCAAGAAGCGCGTCGTCAA
>Ga0155175_120_pt4 | contig 22582 bp, 19 predicted proteins | sample RifCSPhighO2_01_FD_106143 | JGI IMG/M metagenome (GOLD analysis project Ga0155175, IMG submission 106143) | Sphingopyxis sp. RIFCSPHIGHO2_01_FULL_65_24 | reverse complement strand
GCCATCTTCAACAAACCAGCATCATATTATCCGAAAAGGGGGTCCCTCTTCGACGCCGATCGGGGGTCCCTTTTGAACGCCGTTTGACAATCCTCACCGCCCACATAGGGACGAAGCTCCTCGAGCAGAGTGATCACCTGCCACGATAATGGAACGAAGTGCGGCCGGCGCATCTTCATGCGCTCGGGCGGAACGGTCCACACAGCCTTCTCAAGATCGAACTCGGCCCAGCGCGCGAGGCGCAATTCGCCGGGCCGCGCCATCACATGCGGCAGGATTTTACAGGCGAGCACGGTGATCGGATAGCCGGTGTAATCATCAAGCGCGCGAAGGAAGCCGCCAACCTCTTCGGGCTCAAGCAGCGCCGCATGATGCTTGGCCTTCGGCGTGATCAACGCGCCCCGCAGAAGCGTCGTCGGATCGGAGTCTGCTCGCCCTGATGCCGCCGCGTAGCGAAACACCCGGCTCGCAAAGGAACGGCAGCGACGCGCCGTCTCAAAGCGTCCCTGCGCCTCGATCTTCTTGAGCACCGCGAAGAGGTCGACAGCTTGCAAGTCGGCGACCGGCGTATCCGCAATCGGCCGCAGCTTTTCGAGAAGCCATTTCATCTTCTCGATCGTCGCTTCGCTCCGCCCTTCCTTCGTGACCATTTCGATATATTCCCCGGCAAGATCGCCGAAGCGGTTCGAGGCTTTATACTTGCCGACGAGTTTTTGCCGTTTCCGATCCGCGAGCGGATCGACACCTCCGTGGATCAGCAATCGGGTTTCGTCGCGCTTGCGCCTTGCTTCGGCTAGGCCGACGACCGGATAAGCGCCGAGCGCAATGCGCTTCTGCTTGCCATGCCAAGTGTATTTGAAGCGCCACAATCGCGCACCGGTCGGATGCACCTCCAGATAGAGGCTGTTGGCGTCGGAAATTTTGTAGATTCGATCCCGCGGTTTGAGGGATCGGATTTGAACATCGCTAAGAGGCACGGCTCAACTCCTTTAAAAGGGTTAGGACCGGCACCAATCACGGCGCTCGAGGCGAACGGGCCATCGAGCAACACTCACTTCGAAAAAGACGGGCCATTATGGCATTTTTGATGGCCCGTTTCGGGGTGAGATTGTGTGAGACACCCTCGGACAATTCGGAACAAAACCCACGGAAAACTAACATATTTCCGGGATTTTGTCGATTGCCCTGAGAAGGGTAAATGGTGCCCAGAAGAGGACTCGAACCTCCACGACCTTGCGATCGCCAGCACCTGAAGCTGGTGCGTCTACCAATTCCGCCATCTGGGCACGGGGTAGGAGCGGGCGCTTAGCGGCGCGGCACGCGCCTTGTCAACCGCGCTGCAACCGGCTCGCTGCATTTTATCGAAAAGTGGCGCTTTCCGGTGCCGCCGTCCCGCTCTCCCCTTGCCCGCACCATCGCTTCGCGGCATGGGGAGCCGGACGGCGGACGGCGCCGCGACAGAATCATCACGGGCTCATGCGATGCGAAATCTCGACGGACAATTGATCACGGTGCTCGGCGGCGGCGGCTTCATCGGCCGCTATGTCGTCCAGAAACTGCTCGCGCGCGGCGCGCGGGTGCGCATCGCCGAGCGTGAGCCGCGCAAGGCGGTGTTCCTGAAACCGCTCGGCGGGCTTGGCCAGACGCAGTTCGTCGCCGCCGACGTTCGCGACGCCGCCAGCGTGGAGCGCGCTATCCAGGGCAGCGACGCGGTGCTCAACCTCGTCGGCAGCTTCGACGACATGGCTGCGGTCCATGCCGAAGGCGCCGGCAACATCGCAAAGGCGGCCGCGGCCGCCGGCATCGCCGCGCTGGTCCATGTCTCGGCGATCGGCGCCGACCCGGGCGCCGCCTCGGCCTATGGCCGCAGCAAGGGCGATGGCGAGGCGCTGGTCCGCGCCGCCTTCCCCGCCGCGGCGATCCTGCGTCCCTCGATCGTCTTCGGCCGCGAGGACCGCTTCATCAATCGCTTCGCGGGGATGATCCGCATGCTTCCGGTCGTCCCGGTGATCGCGCCGGGTGCGAAGTTCCAGCCGGTCCATGTCGCCGACGTCGCCGACGCGGTGGTCGCGGCGCTCGACGCAGGCGCGGCGGGCCGGACGTTCGAGCTTGGCGGGCCGCAGGTGCTGACGATGGCCGAATTGCAGCGCTGGATCGCCGAAGCGACCGCGCGCAGCCCGCTGTTCGTCGAGGTGCCCGACGCCGTCGCCTCGGCGCTCGCCAGCGGTTTCGGCTGGGCGCCGGGGGCGCCGATCACCAAGGACCAATGGCTGATGCTGCAGCACGACAATGTCGTCGCGGCGGACGCGGCGGGGCTTGGCGACCTTGGTATCGTGCCGGCGTCGCTCGCCTCGGTCGCCGACGGCTGGCTGGTGCAATATCGCCGCAACGGCCGCTTCGCCGAACTCGCCGCGCGCTAACCCCCTGCCCGCGCGCCCTCTGGCGCCAATCGCAAAAGCTGCTACCCTCGCATGGGGTCGCTTCTGCTTTGCGGGGGTGTGCGATGAAATATGGGGGGATGGCCGCGCTGCTGACGGCGGCGCTGGTTCTGGCTGGCTGCGACAACACGCCGGCCGATTTGCATGGATTGCCGAAGGATGCCGCCGAGCGCGCGACCTTATGCGGTCGTTCGGCGCTGGCCTATGCCGCGGCGGGCAGCGGCAAGGGGGCGGCCGAGGAAAAAAGGCGGCAGGAGCTGCTCCAAACGATCGTCGACAAGACGGGTTTCTTCAGTGCCACCGGCCTCGACGATGAAAAGGGCAAGGCGCTGCTCGGCGATATCCAGGACACGCTGAAGGGCGGCAACTGGCTGGGCACGCTCAACCAGTGCAAGGCGGCCTATGCGCTCGGCGATCCCGAACCGCTGCCCAAATTGCCGGCCGAGCCTAAGGAAAAGCCCGCGGCCTGCGCCGCGGTCGCGGTCGCCGCGGCATTCGGCGACGGATCGAGCGACCTCGCGGCGCTCCAGAAAAACGTCCTGATGAACCCGCAATCCTCCTATTTCCTGATCGCCGCGGCGAACCAGGACGGCGGCATGGCGGCGGCGCAGAATGCGATGGCGAGCAAGGTCGAATGGGCGATTGCGTCGGGCGCGGTCGGCCCGCTGACCGACGCCTGCGTGAAGGAGTATCCCAAGGCCGCCGCGACCACCGCGGTGACGCTGCCCGCCGACGAAGGCCAGGCGGTCGCCGCGTGCGGTTTCAACGCCGGGCTGCTCGGGACGCTGGAGGGCGAGGAAGGCGCTATGGCCAAGGCGGTGTCGAAGAAGCTGCAGGACGGCGGCGTCATGCCCGACCTCTCGCTCGCCGGCAGCCCGAAGAAGCTGCTCGAACAGGCGCTCGACCTCGGCCCGCCGGCCAATGTACTGAAAGCCTGCGGCGCGCGGTTCAAATAGCGACTGGCCAAGCCGCGCGGCTGTCCTTAGGGCAGAGACAGGACCGGGGGCGTCCGACATCGGTCGGGCGCCCCCGCCTTGTTTCAGAGCCATCGTCGCAGGACCCCATGAACGAAATCATCACCGCCATCATCCTCGGCATCGTCGAGGGGCTGACCGAATTCCTGCCGGTATCGTCGACCGGGCATTTGATCCTCGCGACCGAATTGCTCGGTTATGACGCGTCGCGCTGGGCGATCTTCAACATCGCGATCCAGCCGGGCGCGATCCTCGCGATCGTCGTGCTCTACCGGAAATTGTTCTGGGAGATGTTCACCGGTTTCTTTCGCCGCGATCCGGTCGCGATCGCCTTCGTGCGCAACCTGGCGCTCGCCTTCGTCCCCGCGGTCGCGCTCGGCCTCGCGCTCGGCGACTATATCGAAGTGCTGCTCGAAAATGCGGTGGTCGTCGCCTGGGCGCTGATTATCGGCGGGTTCGCGATCCTGCTCGTCGAACGTTATGCCAGGCCGAAGGAGAGCGGCGGGGTCGCCAACCTGTCGGTGCGCCAGTCGGTGCTGATCGGCCTCGTCCAGTGCATCGCGATGATCCCCGGGGTCAGCCGCTCGGGCGCGACGATCCTCGGCGCGATGTCGCTGGGCGTCGATCGCAAAACCGCCGCCGAGTTCAGCTTCTTCCTCGCGCTGCCGACGCTCACCGGCGCGACCACGCTGCAATTGTTCAAGCATCGCGACGCGATCACGACGAACGACCTCGGCCTGATCGGTGTGGGCGCCTTTGTATCGTTCATCGTCGCCTGGGTGGTGATCAAGGCGTTCCTCGCGGTGGTGACGCGCTATGGCTTCACCCCCTTCGCCTGGTACCGAATCATCGTCGGCGCCGCCGCGCTGGTCTGGCTGACCATGAGATAGGTCCGGACCGGATCTTTTAATGTAAGATAGTTGCGCGGGAGACTTTCTTCTGCTCGGCAAGTTTGATATTTAGGTCAGCAACACTTCCCTATCATGCATTTCTTGCGTGACATGGGGCATTTGACGATGCAATCGCCCCGCAACGAAGGGGAAATTGCATGGCTGCCGATCGCATGCTCCAGTTTGTGGGGCGTGAACAATCCTATCCCGACAAGCGCTCGGCCGAAGAGCGCGCGCGGGATTTCCGCGAAATCGCCGAGCGCTATGCCGCGCCCGACGCTGATGCGCAGGCCGCGCGCTGTTCGCAGTGCGGGGTGCCCTATTGCTCGGTGCATTGCCCGCTCCACAACCATATCCCCGACTGGCTGCGCCTGACCGCCGAGGGGCGGCTGCGCGAGGCCTATGAACTGAGCAACGCGACCTCGACGATGCCCGAGATCTGCGGCCGCATCTGCCCGCAGGACCGGCTGTGCGAAGGCAATTGCGTCATCGAATTCTCGGGCCATGGCGCGGTGACGATCGGCAGCGTCGAGAAATATATCACCGACACCGCCTGGGCCGAGGGCTGGGTCGAACCCGTGCATCCCGGCAAACCCACCGGCCAGTCGGTCGGCATCGTCGGCGCCGGCCCCGCGGGCCTCACCGCCGCCGAATATCTGCGCGTCGCGGGGCACGAGGTTCATGTCTATGACCGGCACGACCGCGCCGGCGGGCTGCTGACCTATGGCATCCCGGGCTTCAAGCTGGAAAAGGATGTGGTGATGCGCCGCATCGAGCGGCTCGAAGCCGGCGGCATCCATTTCCATCTGGGGTTCGAGGTCGGCGCCGACGCGACGCTCGACGAACTGCGCCGGAAACATGACGCGATCCTGATCGCCACCGGGGTCTACAAGGCGCGCGAGATCGCGGTCCCCGGCAACGAAGCCGCAGGCGTGATCGCCGCGCTCGACTATCTCGTCGCCTCGAACCGCAAGGGCTTCGGCGACGCGGTTCCCGCGTTCGACGACGGCAGCCTCGACGCGAAGGGCAAGCATGTCGTCGTCATCGGCGGCGGCGACACCGCGATGGACTGCGTCCGCACCGCGGTGCGCCAGGGCGCCAAGTCGGTGAAGTGCCTCTATCGCCGCGACCGCGAGAATATGCCGGGCTCGCAGCGCGAGGTCGCCAATGCCGAAGAGGAAGGCGTCGAGTTCGTCTGGCTCTCGGCCCCCGAAAGCTTCACCGCCGACAAGGCGGTCAAAGAGGTCGCGGTCGCGGGCATGCGCCTCGGCGCCCCCGACGCCAGCGGCCGCCGCAGCCCCGAGGCCGATCCCGGCCGCCGGTTCGACATCCCCGCCGACATGGTGATCAAGGCGCTCGGCTTCGATCCCGAGGAGCTGCCGCATCTGTTCGGCGCCCCCGACCTCAGCGTCACCCGCTGGGGCACCTTGCGCGTCGATCACCAAACGATGATGACCAGCCTGCCCGGCGTTTTCGCCGCCGGCGACATCGTGCGCGGCGCCAGCCTCGTCGTCTGGGGCATCCGCGACGGCCGCGATGTCAGCGACCAGATGGCGAAATGGTTGAAAGTCCGTGCGGAAAGCGAAATGAAGGCGGCATGACCATCAGGGGAAGGAATCACATTATGTCGACCTGGAAATCCATGCTGCTCGCCGGCACGATCGCTTTTGCGCCGCTGACCGCCCACGCCGCCGCGCCCAAGGAAGCGCCCGCCGCCGAAGTCGTCGCCGACGACGCGGTGCCGGTGCCTTCCGAAATCGACTCCGAAGCGATGATGGCCGATGCCAAGGCCAAAATGCAGAAGGAGATGGATGAGGCCATCGCGATGGTCGAAAAGATGTTCGGGACCAAGGACCTGCCGCCGGTCGATCCTGCCCGGCTCGCGCTGGCGCAAAAGACCACCGCGGCGCTCGTCCCCGCGGGCGGGCTCGAGAAGATGCTCGACAATGTCTATGGCAAGATGTTCAACACCTTCCTCGAGGAAATGGGCGGTACGTCCGACCTGTCGCTGTCGATCAAGACCGGCGTCGACAGCGAGAAGATCGCGGCGCTCGACGCCAACACCAAGAAAGCGGTCGCCGACGTCTTCGACCCGCATCGCAAGGAACGCGACGACCAGATGATCAAGGTCATCCGGCCGCTGATCAGCGAATTTCTTGCCGACCTCGAACCGCCGATGCGCGACGGACTCGCCCATGCCTATGCGCGCAAGTTCACGCCCGCGCAGCTCACCGAAATGAACGCCTTTTTCGCGACCCCGACGGGCAGCGTCTATGCCAGCGAGTCGATGGCGCTCGGCGCCGATCCCGAAGTTATGGTCACGATGATCAAGGCGATGCCCCCGGTGATCAGCAAATTCTTCGATCGCGGCCCGGCGCTGGAAAAGCAGTTCAAGGACCTGCCCAAGGAAAAGTCTCTGACCGACATGAGCGACGTCGAATTGGCAAAGCTCGCCAAGCTGATGAAGGTCGACGTCAAGGTACTGAAGGATCAGCGCGACATGTGGAACGGCATGGGTGACGACACCGTCGCGGTCGATGCGGCCGCCGACGACTGGGGCGCCGCCGATGCCGCGGCCGATGCCGCCGCCGCGGCGGCCGACGCCGCGGGCGACTTCGACGCCGGCTACGACCGCAGCAACTGGTCCGACGCCGATCGCGAAAAGGTCGAGGCGCTCGAAACCGCGGTCAGCGAAGCGACCTCGGCCGCCTATGAAGCCGAGGCCGCCGCTGCGGCCAACGCCCGCAAGAAGCTCGGCCTGCCCGACCCGGCCGAATAAACGCCGGCCCTCCCCGCGAGTATAGCAAATGATCCGTGCAAAGACCTTGATTGCAAGCGGCTTTTTAGCCCTCGCCTTGCCGGCAGGCCTGATCCTGCCGGCGAGCGAGGTCGCTGCGCAGGCGGCCGCCCAGGCAACGCCCGGATCGCTGGCGCTGGGCGTCGAGATCGCAAAGCTGCTCAACAGCGAAGAAATCACGCTGTCGCAGGCCAAGAAGCTGTTTGACGAAACGATGCCGGCCGCCTTTGCGAAGGAACCGGGATTCGCCGCGCTCGAGGCCGAATTTCCCGGCGTCATAGACGAAGTGCTGACCGCAATCCGGCCGGAACTCGAGAGGCAGGTGATCGACAGCCTGCCCGACCTCTGGGGCCGGCTCGGCGCCGCCTATGCCGGCTCGCTGACCGACGCCGAAATGCGCCAGATGCTCGCTTTCTATCGCAGCGATACCGGGCGATGGCTGATTGATCAGATCGCGACGAATGCTGATTTTTCCAGTCTGCTCGACACGATGATCCGGAATTCGGACACCAATGTCGCACCGCGCGATTTGAACATCGCGCTCCAGAAGCCCGTCCTCGACAATGTAGCGCGCACCATGACGCACCAGCGCGAGGCCGACCTGCGCGCCATGCTGGCGACCTCGGCCGGCCGCAAGATCGGGGCGCTGAACCCCAAGCTGCTCGCCATTGCGACAGAGTGGACGAATGAACCGGATCCCGAAGGCGAAAAGCGCATCGGCGCGATCATGGAAGCGGTGCTCGGCAAATATATCGACGCGGACGCCCCAAAGCGGAAAGAACCTGAGTTGTGACCCACTATCCTACCCCCGAACATGCCCGGCTCGAAGCCGAGGGCATGTACCGCCCCGACATGGAATCCGACGCCTGCGGCGTCGGCATGGTCGCCGCGACCGACGGCAAGGCCTCGCGCCGCGTCGTCGAGGCGGCGATCGAGGCGCTGCGGGCGGTGTGGCATCGCGGCGCGGTCGATGCCGATGGCAAGACGGGCGACGGCGCGGGCATCCATGTCGACCTGCCGGTGCGTTTCTTCGACGATGCGATCGCCGCGTCGGGGCACAAGGCGCTGCCCAATCGGCTCGCGGTCGGGATGATCTTCCTGCCGCGCACCGACCTCGATGCGCAGGAACATTGCCGCACCATCGTCGAGTCCGAGATCATCGACGCCGGCTACACCATCTATGGTTGGCGCCAGGTGCCGGTCGACGTGTCGGTGATCGGCGACAAGGCACAGCGCACGCGGCCCGAGATCGAGCAGATCATGATCGCCGGGCCGCTGCCCGACGCGCAGTCGCTCGCCGAGTTCGAAAAGCGCCTCTACCTCGTCCGCCGCCGGATCGAGAAAAAGGTCGTCGCGGCGCAGATCGCCGATTTCTACATCTGCAGCCTGTCGGCGCGCTCGATCATCTACAAGGGGCTGTTCCTCGCCGAGAGCCTCGCCGATTTCTATCCCGACCTGACGAACAAATTGTTCGAAAGCCGCGTTGCGATCTTCCACCAGCGCTATTCGACCAACACCTTCCCGCAATGGTGGCTGGCCCAGCCCTTCCGCTGCCTCGCCCACAACGGCGAGATCAACACGATCCGCGGCAACAAGAACTGGATGAAGAGCCACGAGATCAAGATGGCGAGCCTCGCCTTCGGCGAGCATTCGGAAGACATCAAGCCGGTGATCCCCGCGGGGGCGTCGGACACCGCCGCGCTCGACGCGGTGTTCGAGGCTTTGTGCCGCGCCGGCCGCGACGCGCCGACGACCAAGCTGATCCTCGTTCCCGAAGCCTGGGGTGACGATGCCGAGGTGCCCGATACCCACCGCGCGATGTACTCCTATCTCGCCAGCGTGATGGAGCCGTGGGACGGCCCTGCCGCGCTCGCGATGACCGACGGCCGCTGGGCGGTCGCCGGCATGGACCGCAACGCGCTGCGCCCGCTGCGCTACACGCTCACCGTCGACAATCTGCTCGTCGTCGGCTCTGAAAGCGGCATGGTGCTGCTGCCCGAGGCGAGCATCCGCAAGAAGGGGCGCCTCGGCCCCGGCCAGATGATCGCGGTCGACCTCGACGAAGGCCAGCTCTACGAGGACCGCGCGATCAAGGACCGGATCGCCGGTGCGCACGACTATGCGTCGCGGGTCAAGGGTTTCCGCAGCATGGCCGACCTGCCCAAGGGCGGCAAATCGACCCTGCCCGCCTTCGACCACCCCGAATTGCTGAAGCGTCAGGTCGCCGCCGGGCTGACGATGGAGGATATGGAGCTGATCCTGTCCCCGATGGTCGAGGACGCCAAGGAAGCGATCGGCTCGATGGGCGACGACACCCCGCTCGCGGTCATCTCGGACAAGCCGCGCCACGTCGCGCAATTCTTCCGTCAGAACTTCAGCCAGGTCACCAACCCGCCGATCGACAGCTTGCGCGAACGGCATGTGATGAGCCTCAAGACGCGCTTCGCCAACCTCGCCAACATCCTCGATGAAAAGGGGCAGAGCGACCATGTCCTCGTCATCGACAGCCCCGTGCTGGTCGGCGACGACTGGGACCGGCTGCGCGCCTATTTCGGCGACGCGGTCGCCGACATCGACTGCACCTTCAAGGTCGGCGGCGATGCCTCGACCCTGCGCGAAGCGATCGCCCGCGTCCGCCGCGAAGCCGAGGATGCGGTGCGCGCCGGGCGCAGCGAATTGTTCCTGAGCGACGAAAAGCTGGGCGAAGGCCGCGTCGGCATGGCGATGGTGCTCGCCGCCGCCGCCGTCCACACCCATCTCGTCCGCAAGGGACTGCGCAGCTATGCCTCGATCAACGTCCGCTCGGCCGAGGTGCTCGACACCCATGCCTTCGCGGTGCTGATCGGCGTCGGCGCGACCACCGTGCAGGCCTATCTGTCCGAAGCCGCGATCGCCGATCGCCAGGCGCGCGGACTGTTCGGCAGCGAACTGGCGCTCGACGACTGCCTGAAGCGCTTCCGCAAGGCGATCGACGACGGGCTGCTCAAGATCCTCGCCAAGATGGGGATCGCGGTGATCTCCTCCTATCGCGGCGGTTATAATTTCGAGGCGGTCGGTTTGAGCCGCGCGCTCGTCAACGACCTTTTCCCGGGCATGCCCGCGAAGATCTCGGGCGAAGGCTATCAGTCGCTGTTCATCAACGCGACCGAGAAGCACGAGGCGGCGTATGACAAGCGCGTCACCACCCTGCCGATCGGCGGTTTCTATCGCCAGCGCGCCGGCGGCGAGACCCACGCCTATTCGGCGCAGCTGATGCATCTGCTGCAGACCGCGGTCGCGACCGACAGTTACTCGACCTACCTCCAGTTCGCGCGCGGCGTCGCCGACCTGCCGCCGGTCTATCTGCGCGACCTGATGGAGTTCAACTATCCGGCGCAGGGCGTCGCGCTCGACAGCGTCGAAGCGATCACCGAAATCCGCAAGCGCTTCGTCACCCCCGGCATGTCCTTGGGCGCGCTGTCGCCCGAGGCGCATGAGACGCTGGCGATCGCGATGAACCGCATCGGCGCCAAGGCGGTGTCGGGCGAAGGCGGCGAAGCGAGCGAACGCTACCAACCCTATGCCAATGGCGACAATGCCAACAGCAACATCAAGCAGATCGCGAGCGGGCGCTTCGGCGTCACCGCCGAATATCTCGGCGCCTGCGACGAGATCGAGATCAAGGTCGCACAGGGCGCCAAGCCCGGCGAGGGCGGCCAGCTTCCGGGCTTCAAGGTCACCGAATTCATCGCCCGCCTGCGCCACTCGACCCCGGGCGTGATGTTGATCTCGCCGCCGCCGCATCACGACATCTATTCGATCGAGGATCTGGCGCAGCTCATCTACGACCTCAAGCAGATCAACCCGAAGGCACGCGTCTGCGTCAAGCTCGTCAGCTCGGCGGGTATCGGCACGGTTGCCGCCGGGGTTGCCAAGGCGCACGCCGACGTCATTCTCGTCTCGGGCAACACCGGCGGCACCGGCGCCTCGCCCCAGACCAGCGTCAAATACGCCGGCACCCCGTGGGAAATGGGCCTCAGCGAGGTCAACCAGGTGCTGACCCTCAACGGCCTGCGCCATCGTATCCGCCTGCGCACCGACGGCGGGCTCAAGACCGGGCGCGATATCGTCATCGCCGCGATCCTCGGCGCCGAGGAATATGGCATCGGGACGCTCAGCCTCGTCGCCATGGGCTGCATCATGGTGCGCCAGTGCCACAGCAACACCTGCCCCGTCGGCGTCTGCACGCAGGACGAAAAGATGCGCGCCAAGTTCACCGGCAGCCCCGAGAAGGTCATCAACCTGATGACCTTCATTGCCGAGGAGGTGCGCGAAATCCTCGCCAAGCTCGGCTACCGCAGCCTCGACGAGGTGATCGGCCGCACCGAATTGCTGCGTCAGGTCAGCCGCGGCGCCGAGCATCTCGACGACCTCGACCTCAACCCGATCCTCGCCAAGGTCGACGCCCCCGATAACGAGCGCCGCTCGCACGGCCTGCTCCGCAACCCGGTGCCCGACAGCCTCGACGCGCAGATATTGAGCGACGCCAAGCCCTTGTTCGAGCGCGGCGAGCGGATGCAGCTGACCTACAATGTCCGCAACACCCACCGCGCCGTCGGCACCCGTCTGTCGGCCGAAGTCACCGCGCGCTTCGGGATGAAGGGTCTCGCCGACAATCATGTCCAGGTCCGCCTGCGCGGCACCGCGGGCCAGTCGCTCGGCGCCTTCCTGTGCCAGGGCATCAGCCTCGAAGTGTTCGGCGACGCCAACGACTATGTCGGCAAGGGCTTGTCGGGCGGCCGCATCATCGTGCGCCCGACCGTGTCGAGCCCGCTGGTCAGCCAGCACAACACGATCGTCGGCAACACCGTCCTCTATGGCGCGACCGCAGGCACCCTGCTCGCGGCGGGGCAGGCGGGCGAACGCTTCGCGGTGCGCAACTCGGGCGCCAACGTCGTCGTCGAGGGCTGCGGCGCCAACGGCCTCGAATATATGACCGGCGGCATCGCGGTGATCCTCGGCACCGTAGGCTCCAACTTCGGCGCCGGCATGACCGGCGGCATGGCCTTCGTGCTCGACGCCGACGACCATTTCGAACGCCGCGCCAACCCCGAATCGATCGTCTGGCAGCGCATCGAAAGCCGCCATTGGGAAGGCGTGCTCAAGGCGCTGGTCGAGGATCATGCCAAGGCCACCGGCAGCAAATGGTCGAACGAGGTGCTCGCCGACTGGGACCGCTGGCTCGGCCAATTCTGGCAGGTGTGTCCCAAGGAAATGGTCGGCCGCCTGTCGCACCCCCTGCGCGACGAGGAAATGGCGGTCGTGGCGGCGGAGTAGAGTCCGTCGCCCCCGCCTATGCGGGGGCGACGTTTTGTCGCATCGCCGTCTCATCCCACCGCATCCCCCGCCATGTTCAGCCCAGCGAAAGCGTTGTGTCCCCATACACCGCGCTTTCGCTGACCCCGCACCCTTCCCGGAAAGGAAGATGCCGATGACCCGCTGGACCCCCAAACTCGCCCTGGCCGCCCTCCCCCTGCTCGCCATCGCCGCGCCGCTTCCGGCGCAGGCCGCCGATGTGCGCGATACCGCCGCGACGCTGACCGATCCTGCCGAAGCTGACCGCATGGCCGACACTGTGACGATCCTCGTCGATGCGCTGATGCGCACCAACATCGGCCCCCTCGCCGAAGCGATCGCGCGCGTCGATCCGGAGTCGGACGCAGCTTATATTCCCCATGATGCAACTTTGGGCGAGGTTACGGGCAGCAACCCCGACGCCGGCAAGCGCATGGGCGACGACGTCCGCGCCACCTCGCGCATGGCGGGCCAGCTCGCGACGACCGCTGCTGCTTATGCCCCGGTTCTCAAGGATATGGCGCGCGATCTCGCGGCGCAATGGCAACGCGAACGCGACGCCGCGCGCCGCTGATCCACAGCCTGCGGCGCCGCAACGCACCATAGCCGTTGCGCGCCGCGCCCCCCTGCCGCTATGCCCACGCCATGTGGCAACTTTACCAATATCCGCTCTGCCCCTTTTCGCGCAAAATCCGCCTGCTGCTCGGTGAAAAGGGCGTCGGCTACGATCTGGTGCGCGAATCGCCATGGGAGCGCCGCGACGAATTCATCGACCTGAATCCGGCCGGGCGGACCCCGGTCATGGTCGACGCCGCCCGCGGGCAGGTGCTGATCGACAGCATGGCGATCGCCGAATATTTCGAGGAAACGGTCGAGGGCAAGGCGATGATCAACGGCACCGCCGCCAATCGCGCCGAAATCCGCCGCCTCTCGGCCTGGTTCGACCAGGATTTCTATTATGAGGTCACCGGACCTTTGCTGTTCGAACGGATGCAGAAACGCATCGTCCACCGCCAACCCCCCGACGGCGGCGCGCTGCGCGAGGCGATGAAGGCGGCGAACCAGCATCTCGATTATGTCGACTATCTCATCGACCACCGCACCTGGCTCGCCGGCGCGACGATGAGCCTCGCCGACCTCACCGCCGCGGCGCATATCTCGGTCGCCGACTATCTCGGCGGCATCGACTGGACGGGGCACGAACAAACGAAAGGATGGTATTCGGGTCTCAAATCCCGTCCCAGCTTTCGCCCCCTCCTGGCGGAGCGGATGGAAATCGTGACGCCGCCTAAGTACTACGAAGACGTCGACTTTTGACGCGCCACGGAATGCGAAGCGTTCCGAAGCGTCAACCCCCGCGAAGGCGGGGGCCGTCGGCAACATGGCGCCACCACGCTGGCGGCCCCCGCCTTCGCGGGGGCGACGTGCTGCCTCAGCAGCTCTTGTACTTCCAGTTGCGGTCCTTGCCCTCGGCAACCTGCGCAACGATGGTTTCGATCCGGGTTTTGCGCGTTTCCTCGCGCTTCGCTTCCAGCACCCACTCGATATAGTCGCGGCGCTTGCCCGGCGAGAAGGCGTCCCAATGCCCCTGTGCCGCTGCGTCTTCGGCCAGCGCCGCGCCGAGGTCGGCAGGCAGATCGAGCGCGGCCTTGGGCGCAGACTTGGGTCGCTTAGCCTTCCCCTCGCTGCAAAGCGCGGCGGCTTTCGTGATATACGCCGCCATCACCTTGTCGTCGGGCAGGTCGGCCAGCGTCGCCAGCCGCCCCATGCTGCCCATCGCCCCTGTATCACGCGGCGATCCGGTGACCTCCTCGTCGCGCCAGAAGCCAAAGGTCGCATGGCTTTTGAACGCCGCCATGCCGGCGAGATTCTGGCCGTTCAGCACGAAATGCGGCACGCCCCATTTCAGCGTCTCTTCCGCGCCGGGCGCATGGGCGTGCACCAGGTCGCGCAAATGGGTCAGGATCGGCTGCGCGAAAGCCTGCCTCGCGGCGATATAGGCGGTGACGCGCGGATCGCGGCTCAGCCCGGCCACCGCGCCGTCACCAGATAGTTGAGCGCCTCGCTGCCGCCGAGCTTGAACCCCTTCGCCGCGGAGGGAGAAAGCCCGCTACGGTCGATGACCTCCAGCCCCACGCCTTCGAGCAACGCGGTGAGTTCCTCGGGCTTCAGGAACTGGTCCCAGTCGTGCGTCCCGCGCGGCACCGCGCCGACGCGTTCGGCCGCCTCGACGAGCAGCAGTTTCGACAGCATCGTCCGGTTCGGGGTCGACAGGATCATCAGCCCGCCGGGCGCGAGCCGCGCCGCGAGTTCGCCGATGAACGCCGCGGGATCGGTGACATGCTCGACGACCTCCATCGAGGTGACGAGGTCGAAGGTCGCCGCCGGCAGCGCCGCCAGTTCGCCAGCGAAGTAATTGATCGCCAGCCCCTGCCCCGCCGCATGCTCCTGCGCCGCCGCAATATTCTCTGGCGCCGCATCCACCCCCGTTACCCCGGCGCCCATCCGCGCCAATGGTTCGGCGAGCAGCCCGGCGCCGCACCCAACGTCGATCGCGCTTTTCCCGGTGAGCGGGCGCCGCTCGCGCGTGTCACCGTGCCAATGCGCGTCGATCTGGTCGCGGATATAGGACAGCCGCACCGGGTTCAATTTGTGCAGCATCGCCGACGACCCATGCGGGTCCCACCAGTCGGCGGCGAGCGCCCCGAAATGCGCGGCTTCGTTCGGGTTGATCGTGGCGGTGCTCATGGCCGTTGATGTGGCACCGGGGCATCACCGGCGCAAGAAATTCTATCCGCCGTGTGCGTTGCCGGTCTTGCCTTCCCCCGCCCCCTTCCCTAACAGCCGAGCGCCGCAAAATTGTACGAATGTTGCGGTGGAAACCAGTTTCTTGAAAGCGGGGCGAGATGGCGCGGATCGTGATGAAATTCGGGGGCACGTCGATGGCGGGCACCGAACGAATTCGCACCGTGGCGAAGCTCGTCGCACGCGAAGTCGCCAACGGCAATGAGGTCGCAGTCGTCGTTTCCGCCATGGCCGGCGAAACCGACCGCCTCGTCAATTTCTGTCGCGAGGCGAACCCGCGCTACGACCCCGCCGAATATGACGTCGTTGTCGCCGCAGGCGAACAGGTGACCTCGGGCCTGCTCGCACTGACGCTGCAGGCGATGGGCACCCCGGCGCGCAGCTGGCTCGGCTGGCAACTGCCGATCCGCACCGAGGAAGCGCATGCCCGCGCGCGCATCATCGATATCGACACCGGCGCACTCGGCGCCGCGATGGCGCGCGGCGAGGTCGCGGTGATCCCGGGCTTCCAGGGCATGATGGACGACGGCCGCATCTCGACGCTCGGCCGTGGTGGCTCGGACACCAGCGCGGTCGCGGTCGCCGCGGCGCTCAAGGCCGACCGCTGCGACATCTACACCGACGTGGACGGTGTCTACACCACCGACCCGCGCATCGTCGCGCGCGCGCGCAAGCTCGATTATGTGACCTATGAGGAAATGCTCGAACTCGCGAGCGTCGGCGCGAAAGTGCTCCAGACGCGCTCGGTCGGGCTCGCGATGAAGATGGGCGTGCGCGTGCAGGTGCTGTCGAGCTTCGTCGAAGGCGATGAGGCTCCCAAAAAAGGCACGATGATCGTCAGCGACCAGGAAATAGAGGAACATCAGATGGAACGGCAGCTGATCACCGGCATCGCCCACGACAAGAATGAAGCGAAGATCATCGTCACCCGCGTGCCCGACAAGCCGGGCGCGGTCGCCAACATCTTCGGCCCGCTCGCCGCCGCCGGGATCAACGTCGACATGATCATCCAGAACGTCGGCCGCGAAAAGGGCGAAACCGACGTGACCTTCACCGTTCCGGGTACCGACCTGTTGCGCTCGATCGACCTGCTCGAAGCGTCGAAGGACAAGATCGGCTTCAACCGCATCATCAGCGACGACAAGGTGGCGAAGATCAGCGTCGTCGGGGTCGGCATGAAGAGCCATGCGGGCGTCGCCAGCACGATGTTCCGTGCGCTCGCCGATCGCGGCATCAACATCCAGGCGATCTCGACCAGCGAGATCAAGGTCAGCGTGCTGATCGACGAGGACGAAACCGAACTTGCGGTACGCGTGCTGCACACGGCGTACGGGCTCGACGCCGACTGACCCTGTCTATTCGGCCGGCTGCAACCCCGCCGCGCGGCGACGCAGCCGCGCCTGACCAATCAGATAGACGACAGCGACGTGGATCGCGAACAGGCCGAACTTCGACGCCAGCGGGAATATCCCGATGAACAGCGGCCACCAGGTCGTGAAGAAGATCGCCACGATCAGGTTGAGGCCGGCGCTCAAGAACATCAGCGCGGCCCAGATCATGCCGAAACGATCCATCACGTCGCCGACCAGTGCCAGTTGCTCGGGCGGGATATAGCGATTGAGCCAGCCTTTCCTTAGCATCACCGTCCCGACGATCAGATAGACGATCGTCGGCTTGACCATCACGAAGCGCGGGTCGCCGGTCAGCAGGGTCGCGGCGGCGGTGAACAGCACCGATGCGAGGCTGATCCATTGCAGCGCCGCGACCTTGTGGCCGCGTGCCAATTCGTACCCGACGACCGCGAGCGCGACGATCGTCCCCGCGACGGTCGCCGGAACGATCCCCGCGCCGAGGCCGAGCAACACCGCGAAAACGATAATGCCGAGGGAATCGAACAGCATCGGCCCGAGCGCATAGAAAAGCTGTCTGGACATATCGCACCTCCAATGTTTCCACTGTCAATATCGAGCGGGCGGATCGTCGAGTCAAGTATAAATTGACACCGTAAACATTGACGCGCTAATCGGCGGCCATGACCAAACCCTATCATCACGGCGACCTGCGCGCGGCGCTGCTCGCGGCGGCGGAGGCAATCGTGAACCGCGACGGCGTCGCCGGCCTCACCCTGCGCGGGGTCGCACGCGAGGTCGGTGCCTCGCACGCCGCTCCCAAAAATCATTTCGACGATCTGACCGGCCTGCTCAGCGAACTCGCGGCGATCGGCTTCACGCGCTTCGCCGATCGCATGCAGGCCGCCGCCGCCGCGCAAACCGCGCCCGCCGACAAGCTCAACGCAATCGGCCGCGCCTATGTCGAATTCGCGCTCGCCGAGCCCGGCCTGTTCCAGCTGATGTTCCGCGGCGAACGCCTCGACAAATCGCGCCCGGCGCTGAACGCCGCGATGGAGCGCGCCTTCGGCACGCTGACGGGCTCGGTCGCCGCCACCCATGAAGGCGACCCCGACGTCGCGCGCGCCACCCGCGCCCATGCGGCGCGGGCGTGGAGCATGGTCCATGGCTATGCGATCCTGCTGCTCGACGATCGTCTCAACCCGCTGCTCGACGCGGGCGCCCCGCGCGAGGATGCGCTCGCATTGCTCGACGACATGCTGACACAGGGCTGAGGTCGGCCTTGCGCGAACCGGGCCTCGGGCGCATGCTCGCCCCTTGAGGCGGTGCACTCGCTTCCGTCGACGAAGGGGCAAGGGCGATGAGATTTCCCGGCAGTTTCTTGGCGGCCTTGGCGCTCACGCTGACCGCCGTTCCCGCAGCCGCGCAGGTTCCGCCCTTCCCGGCCGCCTTCACGACGCAGGAGATCGCGGCCAATGGCACGACGCTGCATGTCCGTGTCGGCGGCAAGGGACCCGCGGTCGTCCTGCTCCACGGCTATGGCGAGACGGGCGACATGTGGGCGCCGCTCGCCGCCGCGCTGATGAAGGATCATACCGTCGTCGTTCCCGACCTGCGCGGCATGGGGCTGTCGGCGCATCCCGACGGCGGTTATGACAAGGCGACACAGGGCCGCGATATCGCCGCCGTGCTCGACAGCCTCAAGATCGGCAAGTTCGCGCTGGTCACCCACGACATCGGCAACATGGTCGGCTTCGCGCTCGCGACGCAGCAGCCCGATCGCGTCACCCGCTTCGCCTTGCTCGACGCGCCGGTGCCCGGGGTCGGGCCGTGGGACGAAATATTGAAGAACCCGCTGCTCTGGCATTTCCGCTTTGGCGGCCCCGACATGGAACGGCTCGTCGCCGGGCGCGAACGCATCTATCTCGACCGCTTCTGGAACGAGTTTTCGGCCGATCCCAAACGCTTCGACGAAGCCTCGCGCGACCATTATGCCAGGCTCTATGCGCTGCCCGGCGGCATGCATTCGGGATTCGCGCAGTTCGCCGCCTTCGATCAGGACGCGATCGACAATCGCGCCTGGCTCGCCAAGGGCCAGAAACTGACGATGCCGGTGCTGGGGGTCGGCGGCGCCAAATCCTTCGGCCCGACGATGGCGCTCGTCATGCGCTTCGCCGCCACCGACGTCAGCGAAGGCGTCATCCCCGACGCCGGGCACTGGCTGATGGAAGAACAGCCCGACGCGACGGTGAAGATGGTCGCCGCCTTCCTGAACGCCCCCTAGCGCAACCGCACCTTCGCGGTCACCGACAGGCCCGGCCGCAGTTGCGCCAGCGCCGCCTGCCCCGGGTCGAGGCGGATGCGCACCCCGACGCGCTGGACGATCTTGGTGAAATTGCCCGAACCGGGTTCGAACGGCAGCAAGGTGAACTCGCTCGCCGATCCGGGCGCGAGGCTTTCGACGGTACCGGTCAGCGGATCGCCGCCGAGCGCATCGACCTCGATCTCGGCCTTCTGCCCCGGCCGCATTTCGCGCGTCTGGGTTTCCTTGAAATTGGCGACGACGTAAACCGACGTCATCGGCACCAAAGTCAGCAGGCGCGAACCCGGCTGGACATAGTCGCCGACCTGCACCTGGCGGTTGCCGACCACCCCGGCGATCGGCGCGCGGACCAAGGCATGCCCCTTGTCCTGCCGCGCCAGCGCCAACGCGGCGCGCGCCTTCAGCGCCGCCGCCTCGGCCGCCTGGATCTGTGCCAGCAGCACCGGGCGCCGCGCCCTGGTCACCGCCGCCTGCTCGTAGCTGGTGCCAAGGTCGGCGCGCGAGCGCTGCGCCGCCGATGATGCGCCGACCGCGGTCGCGCGCACCTGGTCGGCATCGCGCCGCGTGACGAAGCCATCGACGAGCAGACTGTCATAGCGTTTGAGGTCGGCCGACGCCCGCACCGATTCGGCATCGGCGGCGGCGATCTGCGTGCCCACCGCCCGGATCTGCGCCGCCGCGAGCCGTTCGTCGGCGCCCAATGCGGCGAGCGCCGCGCGCGCCGTCGCGACCTGCGCATCGGCGTCGGCGACCGCGGCGAGCGCCGCCTGCAGCCGCGCGTCATAATCCTCGGCGTCGATGCGGACGAGCGGGTCGCCCGCTTTCACCGCCTGGTTATCCTGCACCAGCACCGCCGCGACCAGCCCGCCGACCTTTGGCGCCACCGTGCTCGAATCGGCCTGCAGATAGGCGTTGTCGGTCGATTCCGCGGTGCGCGGCGCGGTCAGCCACCAGATGCCCGCGGCGGCAACCAGCAGCGCGATCAGGCCGACCTTCCAAGCCTTTGCCGGGAAGGCGAAACGCCTCGCGACAGGCGCTTCGGCCTCGATCACCGTTGGCGCGTTCATGGCGTGATCACCAGCAAGGTCGAGGTCGCGGTGGCATAGAGCCGCCCCTCGGCGTCGGTCAGCTTCGCCTCGACATAAGCGACGCGGCGGCCGATCGAGATCACCCGCCCCTCGGCGCGCACCGTTCCGGTCTTCTCGGTCATCGCCTTGAGATACGATGTCTTGAGTTCGAGCGTCGTCATCGCCTGATCGTCGGCGAGCTTGGTCACCACCGCGATCCCGCAGGCGGAATCGAGCAGGGTCGCGGCATAGCCGCCATGGACCGTTCCCATCGGGTTATAATGCTCGGGTCCCGGCACCCCCTCGAACGCCGCCCAACCCTCACCCGCATCGACGAGCTGGAACCCCAGCGTATGACCGATCGGCGGGCGCCCGCCCGCGGCGATCAGCCCCTGCACCTTGGCAAGCGTCATGGCGCGATCGCCAGTCCATAGCGCGCGACGATGCTGGCATGGGTGTCGGCCAGCAGCGCGTCGGAGAGCGCGGGATCGCCGACCGCGCGCGCCAGTGCGACCCCGCCGACAAGCTGCGCGAGCAGCGCATGCGATTCCGCCTCGGCATCGGTGCAACCGAGCGTCGCCAGCGGCACGGCAAGCCGCGAAGCAATGCCGACCACCCCGGCGCCGAACCGGTCGCGCGTCGCGGGTTCGGACCGCGCGAAATCGCCCGACAGCGTCGGCAGCGGACATCCCCGATCGCGGCTATCGCGATGCGCGGGTGAGAGGTAGAAATCGACATAGGCGCGCAAGACGGCTTTCGGATCGCCGGCGGCATCGATCCGCTCGGTCCGCGCCCGCGCATCGGCGAACATCGTCCCGATCGCCTCGCCGACCAGCGCGTCCTTCGATGGGAAATGGGCATAAAAGCCGCCGTGGGTCAGCCCCGCTCGCGCCATGATGCCCGCGACCGCGACATTGTCGGGACCCTTGGCGCGAATTTCCTTCGCCGCTTCCTTCAACACCCGTTCGCGCGTTTCGGCGCGATGCCCACTCGAATAGCGCACTTGCGATCTCCTTTATATGATGCATATAATATAAAGGCAGCAGGACACAAGCCCGATGGCATCGATTCCCCTCTCCGCCGGGTCAGGCCCCGCTCCCGCCGACACGCCGTTCAACCCGGCGGCGATGCCCAATTCGCGCAAATATCTGATCTTCGCGGTGATGGCGTTCGGCCAGTTCATGGCGCTGATCGACATCCAGATCGTCGCCGCCTCATTGAACGAGGTCCAGGCGGGCCTCAGCGCCGGCCCCGACGAGATCAGCTGGGTGCAGACCGCCTATCTGATGGCCGAACTGGTGATGATCCCCTTCGCCGCCTTCCTCGCGCAGGCGATGTCGACGCGCTGGCTGTTCGCGGCGTCGGCGGGGCTTTTCACCGTCGCCAGCATGGCGTGCGGGCTCGCCTGGAACATCGAATCGATGATCCTGTTCCGCGCGATCCAGGGCTTTGTCGGCGGCGCGATGGTGCCGACGGTGTTCGCCACCGGCTATATGCTGTTCGAGGGCAAGCAGCGCGCGATGATCCCCGCGATCCTCGGCATGGTGTCGGTGCTCGCGCCCACGCTCGGCCCGACGGTCGGCGGCTGGATCACCGACGCGCTGGGATGGCGCTGGGTGTTCTTCATCAATGTCGCGCCGGGGATCGCGGTCACGATCGCGATCCTCGCGCTGGTACGCGTCGACAAGGCGGATTGGTCGATGCTGCGCCGGATCGACTGGGTGCATCTGGGGTCGATGGCGGTTTTCCTCGCCGGCCTCGAATATGTGCTCGAGGAAGGGCCGAAGCACGACTGGTTCAGCGAGCCGTCGATCGCGATCGCCGCCTGGCTGTCGCTCGTCGCCTTCGCGCTGTTCCTCGAACGCTCCTTCCGCTCCGATGGACCGATCGTCAAACTCACGCCCTTCCGCAAGCCGACTTTCGCCTTTGCCTGCGTCTTTAACCTCGTGATCGGCTTCGGCCTCTATGCCGGCACCTATCTCGTCCCGATCTTCCTCGGCCGGGTGCGCGGCTATAATGCCGCCGAAATCGGAACGACGGTGTTCGTCTCAGGGCTGGCGCAATTGCTCGGCGTACCGATCGCCGCCGCACTGTCGCAGCGCGTCGACCCGCGCATCATCATCACCTTCGGACTCAGCCTGTTCGCGCTCGGGCTATGGATGTTCAGCTTCATGACCCCCGACTGGGGTTTCGCCGCGCTGTTCTGGCCGCAGGTCGTGCGCAGCTTCGCGATCATGCTGTGCATCGTCCCCTCGGTCGGCCTCGCGCTCGGCAATTTCGAGGGCGCCGAACTGCGCTATGCCTCGGGGCTGTTCAACCTGATGCGCAATCTCGGCGGCGCCATCGGCATCGCGCTGGTCAACACCTGGCTCGGCGACAATGCGCGCCTCAACGCGCTGCGCATTTCGGAAGCGCTCGGCCAGTCGGCGCAGGGCGCGCAGCAAGCGGCCGCGCAATTGACCCACTATATCGGCACCTGGGTGTCGGACCCGCAGCAGGCCGCGCTGATGGCCGACGCGACGATGGCCCGGCTCGTCGGCCGCCACGCGCTGACGCTGGCGTTCGACGATGTCTTCCGCCTGATGTCCTATATCTTCCTCGCGGC
>Ga0155175_111_pt2 | contig 23021 bp, 22 predicted proteins | sample RifCSPhighO2_01_FD_106143 | JGI IMG/M metagenome (GOLD analysis project Ga0155175, IMG submission 106143) | Sphingopyxis sp. RIFCSPHIGHO2_01_FULL_65_24 | reverse complement strand
TCGACACCAATGGGATTAGGGGCGGGCGCCTTGGGTCAGGACCTGGCTTTCTCTTCGGCCACAGCTGTTTTGGGCGTCGCAGCAGCAGGCACCGCTACCGGCTCCGCCGCCGGCGGCACCGGCGAGGGTTTGCCTTCATAGGTCGCCAGCCGCCGCAGCACATCGGCGCGGACGTTCGCCCAGAACAGGGTGATGTCGAAGACGTGGTAATTATTGCCCGGCAGCACGTAGCTCGGCGCATAGTCCTTGGCGATATCGGCGTTGCCGACCATCAGCAGGCCGCGCGTGTCGTCGCATCGGGCACCGATCTTGCCCGCGATCAGCGAACCGCCCTTGAACCCGTCGATCGGCTTGAGCGTGCCGATGTTGGCCTTTGCTTTCGCCGTCGTGTCGGGGATGCCGGTGATCGGGTTGGTGCAGAGCATGCGCGTGTCGCGGCGCGGGCGGCCGTCGAAGCCGACGGTGCCGTCATAGGCGCCCAGCACCATCGACGGATCGGCGGGTTCGGCGAAGCTCGCCCAGCTGAGGATACAGCCCTTTTGTTCGGGGGTCTCGCAGGCGGGCAGGCCGAGGCCGGCGAGGTCGGTGTCGACGCTGACCGGCCAGCCGATGATGTAGGCGGCGACGATGCGCTTGGCGAGCGGGGTGCCCGCGATGCGGTTCTTGAGCAGGGTGGTGAGGTGGAGCGCGCCCTGGCTGTGGCCCGCAAGGATGATCGGCTTGTTCCTGGGAATATTTTCCAGAAACGCGTCGAACGCCTGTTCGACGTCGCGATAGGCGGCGTCGATCGCCTTGCCCGCGGTGACGCGGTCCTCGGCGAGGAAGGCGCCGAGCGTCGCCTGCCGATAACGCGGAGCCCAGACCTCGCCGGCATCGCCGAACGCGCTCGCCATGCCCTGCATGAACAAAGTCGCGCGGTAATTGGCGTCGCGGTCGTCGAGCGGGGCGTTCCAGCTCGACCGGCTGTAATAGCTGGTCGGGTGGACAAAGAAGATCGCGGCGTCGCCCTTTGGCGGGGCGGTGTCCGCCGACGCGGTTTCGGCCGGTGTGGCCGCGGTGGCGGCCCTGGCGGGCGGGATCAGCTTGTCGGTCGCCGCCTTGGCGCTGTCGGGGGCGCGGGCTTCGCCGCCATCGGCGGGCGGGCGCCAGTCCGACGGGTCGTTTTCGAGACCGGGGCGCGAGAACCACATTTTCGGATCGTCATAGGCATTGGGTGCCGCCGCGGTCTGTTCGACGAATTCGGCGCTGGGCACCAGCGCGGTGCGCGCGAACCAGCCCGGCGCGAATTGATAGGCAAGACCGACGCCGAGGATGAGGAAGATGACGACGGCGATGAGGTAGAGGAACTTGCGGGCCATTTGGGCTCCATTGGGGACGGGGAGAGATGGGGGTCGGCGCCTCTTTACCCGTTCGGATCGCTTGAAGTCGAGATGCCCCTCGGCGACGCGTGCCTGCGGGGTGCCTCGACTTCGCTCGACACGAACGGAAACAACAGTCCGGTCGTCCGGCGCCATCGCGTGCTATCTGGCTTGCGCGCGCGGCTTAAACAAGCCCAGATGTGGGGAATGACCGACATCCCCGCAAGCGCGCCCGCGCCCGATTCGCCCCATCCGTCGCACCGTCTGGACGACAGCGACGCGCCATGGCCGCAGCGGCCGTGGATCATGGCGGCGATCTGCGCGGTTGCGGGGCTGATCTTTCACATGCTCGTCGATCGCGGTGACGCGGCCAGCGAGCCGGGACGCAGCGCCCTTGCGGCGTTCGTGGCGATCGCGACGGTGGTTTTCGTGCTGGGGGCCGAATTGCGGCGCTGGCATTGGGCGCTGGGCTTCGCGCTGTTGTGGGGCGCGGCGATGGGGCTGATCGCCTGGTCGTCGGCGGGGTACAATCTGCATAGCTCGATGATCGAATGGCCCTTCTGGTCGGGCCTGCTCGCGGTGCTGGTCGCGACGCCCTTGTTCCAGACGCGGCGCGATGTCGCGCCCGACGGACGGTTCTGGAAGCTGTGGCAGATGCCCTATGCGCGGCTGCACAGCCATGCGTGGACCGATGCGGTGATCGGCGCGGCGGGGCTGGTCTTTACCGGCATCACCTTTCTGCTCGTCTTCCTGATCGGCCAGATGTTCAGCCTGATCGGGATCGACCTGATCGAGCGTTTGTTCCGCGACGACTGGTTCCCGTGGATGCTGGCGGGGGCGGCGTTCGGCGGTGCGGTCGGGTTGCTGCGCGAGCGCGACAGGCTGGTCTCGACCTTGCAGCGGCTGGTGATGATCGTGCTGGCGGTGCTCGCGCCGGTGCTGGCGGCGGCGCTCGTGATTTTCCTGTTGTCGCTGCTCGGCACCGGGCTAACCAAGCTGTGGGATTCGGGGTTCTCGACCGCGGCGCTGATGATGGCGGTGGCGGCGTTCGCGGTGCTGCTCGCCAATGCGGTGATCGGCAATGGCACCGACGACCGCGCGAACAATAGCCTGTTGCGCGTGGCGGCGGCGGTGCTGGTCGTCGCGGTGCTGCCGCTCGCGGTGATCGCTTATTATTCGATGCATTTGAGGGTGATCCAGTACGGCTGGACCCCCGAGCGGATCTGGGGCGTCGTCGCGGCGATGATTGCGCTGGCCTATGGCGTCGCGGGATTGTGGTCGGTGGCGAAGGGGCGCCGGGGCTTCGACGATGTGCTGCGGCCGTTACAGCAGAAGCTGGCGATCGGGCTGACGTTGCTCGCGCTGTTCCTCGCGCTGCCGATCGTCGATTTCGGGGCGATTTCGACGCGCGACCAGGTGGCGCGGCTGAAATCGGGCGCGGTGGCGTCGGAAAAATTCGACTGGGCGGCGCTGGCGTTCGATTTCGGACCCGATGGGCGCGCGGCGCTGAAGGATCTGGCGAAGTCGGTCGACAAGACGCGCGCCGGCCTCGCCGAATGGGCGCTGAAGGCGAAGGATCGCTGGGAATTGAACGGATCGGGTAGTGCGGTCGACGAAAGCGACATGGTCTATGGCGCGAAGCCGATCGAGCAGAAGATCCGCATCTTCCCCGCGGGCCGCAGCTTGCCGGCGGAGGCCTATGCCGCGTTGGCGGCGCAGGGCCAGTGCAAGACCGCGCCGTGCATCGCCTATGTGCTGGGCGACGATCGTATCGCGGTGGTCAGCCGCGGCGGCAATGTCGGGCTGCTGGTGCGCGATGCGAAGACGCAGCAATGGTCCGAGAATTATGACGCGTTCCGCTCGGGGGACACGACCCGCGGGCTGACGATCGACGAACTGGAGAAGGCGGTCGTCGAGGTGCGGCCGGTGACGCGGCAGCAGGTCTTTGTCGACGGCAAGCCGGTCGGCGAGGATTTCGAGTGATTTGACCCTCCCCGTCGCGCAGCGATGGGGAGGTGGCAGCGCGAAGTGCTGACGGAGGGGCTTTAGCGCTACCGTCGCTGCCCCTCCACCACGCCCTGCGGGCGCGGTCCCGCTGGCGCTGCGCGCCGTCTTCGACTCCCCCATGGCTTCGCCACAGGGAGGATCAAGAGTTGAAGCGCGCCGGACAGGATGCTAGCGGCGCAGCTTCTCCCGCAAAGGCAAGATGAATGGCAATCGATCAGGCAACGGTAAGGAAAATCGCGTCGCTGGCGCGCATCGCGATCAGCGATGCGGAAGCCGCCGCGATGGAAGGCGAATTGAACGGCATTTTGGGCTGGGTCGAGCAACTCGGCGAGGTCGATGTGACCGGGGTCGAGCCGATGACCGCGGTGATCCCCAATGTGCTGCGGCTGCGCGACGATGTGATCGACGCCGACCCGCTGACCGGCGGCAACCGCCGCGACGATGTGCTGGCGAATGCGCCGGCGGCGATGCACGGCTTTTTCGGCGTGCCCAAGGTGATCGAATGATGGTCCATCATTCGATCATCCCGGACAGCGGCGTAGCCGCGACCGATCAGGCATCCAGAAACGAAAAATTGGGCGCTGTGACGCCCTGGGCCCCGGCTTTCGCCGGGGAACGGTGAAAAGACATGACTGATCTTACGAATTTAACGGTGGCCCAGATCCGCGACGGACACCGCGCGGGCGATTTCAGCGCCGTCGAAGTGGCCGAGGCGTTCAGCGCCAATGTCGCGGGCGCGAAAGCGCTCAATGCGTTTATCGTCGAGACGCCCGAACATGCGCTCGCCGCCGCGAAGCAGGCCGATGCCGACCGTACGGCGGGGACGCTGAAGCCCTTGTCGGGGGTGCCGATCGGGATGAAGGATTTGTTCTGCACCGACGGGGTGCAGACCACCGCGGCGAGCCATATGCTCGAAGGGTTCGTGCCGCGTTATGAATCGACGGTGTCGGCGAAATTGTGGGACGCGGGCGCGGGCATGCTCGGCAAGCTGAACCTCGACCAGTTCGCGATGGGGTCGTCGAACGAGACGAGCTACTTCGGCAATGTCATCAGCCCGTGGAAGCGCAAGGACGGCGGCAATGCGGCGCTCGCGCCGGGCGGGTCGTCGGGCGGGTCGTCGACCGCGATCGCGGCGCGGCTGTGCCCCGCGGCGACGGGAACCGACACCGGCGGCTCGATCCGCCAGCCCGCGGCCTTCACCGGCATTTCGGGGATCAAGCCGACCTATGGCCGCTGCTCGCGCTGGGGCATCGTCGCGTTCGCGAGTTCGCTCGACCAGGCGGGACCGATGGCGCGCGACGTGCGCGACTGCGCGATCATGCTCGAAAATATGGCGGGCTTCGATCCGAAGGATTCGACGAGCCTGAACCTGCCGGTGCCCAATTGGGAAGTGGCTTTGTCGGGCGATCTCAAGGGCAAGACGGTCGGGATTCCCAAGGAATATCGGCTGGAGGGTATCGATCCCGACATCGACGCGATGTGGGATGCCGGGATCGCGATGCTGAAGGATGCTGGCGCGGAGGTGGTCGAGATCAGCCTGCCGCACACCAAATATGCGCTGCCCGCTTATTATATCATCGCGCCCGCCGAGGCCTCGTCGAATCTCGCGCGCTATGACGGCGTGCGTTATGGTTTGCGTGACCTGCCCGATGGGGCGGGGTTGCAGGACATGTACGCCGCGACGCGTGCCGACGGCTTCGGGCCCGAGGTCAAGCGCCGCATCATGATCGGCACCTATGTGCTGTCGGCCGGATTTTATGATGCGTACTATACGCAGGCGCAGAAGGTGCGGACGCTGATCGCGCGCGATTTCGACGCGGCGTTTGCGGCGTGCGACGTGATCCTCGCGCCGACCGCGCCGTCGGCGGCGTTCGGGCTGGGCGAAAAGATGGCCGATCCGCTGGCGATGTACCTCAACGACGTGTTCGCGGTGCCCGCGAGCCTTGCGGGGTTGCCCGCGATGTCGGTGCCCGCGGCGCTGAACCGCGAAGGGCTGCCGCTGGGGCTGCAGATCATCGGCAAGGCGTTCGACGAGCAAGGCGTGCTGAACGCCGGGCTGGCGGTCGAAGAGCGGGCTGGGTTTACAGCGCGGGCGGAGAAGTGGTGGTAATATGCGGTCGCCGACCGACAAGCTGGACTATCGGGAGGTCGACCTAATAGCGTACGAACTCGGATATTTTCATGGAGCAAGAGCGTTTCACTTTGCAAGCAAACGCAAGCGGCAAACGCTCGATACCCAAGAGCCCGATGAGCATTTGTTCTGGACGGCGGTCGCTCTCCGCCTGCAACCGCGTTGAAGATTGAAAAGAAGCAAGATGACCGAAACATCCTATCGCATCAAAGGCGAAACCGGCGAATGGGAGGTCGTGATCGGCCTTGAGGTCCACGCCCAGATCACCACCAACGCCAAGCTGTTCTCGGGCGCCGCGACGGCGTTTGGGGCTGAGCCGAACACGCAGGTGTCGCTGGTCGACGCCGCAATGCCCGGCATGTTGCCGGTGCCGAACCGTGAGTGCATCCGCCAGGCGGTGCGCACCGGTATGGCGATCGAGGCGCAGATCAACAAATATTCGCGGTTCGACCGCAAGAATTATTTCTATGCCGATCTGCCGCAGGGTTACCAGATTTCGCAGCTTTATCATCCGATTGTCGGCGAAGGTTCGCTGACGATCGAGGCCGATGAAAAGGCGGGACTGCCCGAAGCCAAGGTGATCGGGGTCGAGCGTATCCATGTCGAGCAGGATGCCGGCAAGCTGATGCACGACCAGCATCCGACGATGTCCTATGTCGACCTCAACCGCTCGGGCGTCGCGCTGATGGAGATCGTCTCGCGCCCCGATATGCGCTCGCCGGCCGAGGCGGGGGCCTATGTGCGCAAGCTGCGCTCGATCCTGCGCTATGTCGGGTCGTGCGACGGCAATATGGAAGAAGGCTCGATGCGCGCCGACGTGAACGTGTCGGTCCGCAAGCCGGGCGATGAATTCGGGACGCGCACCGAGACGAAGAACGTCAACTCGGTGCGCTTCGTGATGGCGGTGATCGAGGGCGAGGCGAAACGCCAGGTCGCGCTGATCGAAAGCGGCGGCACGGTGGTGCAGGAAACGCGGCTCTACGACCCCGACCGCAACGAGACGCGCTCGATGCGGTCGAAGGAAGATGCGCATGATTACCGCTACTTCCCCGATCCCGACCTGTTGCCGCTGATCCTCGACGATGATTTCCTGACCGAGTGCCGCGACAGCCTGCCCGAACTGCCCGACGCCAAGCGCGCGCGCTATCTGGCGGCCGGGATTTCGCCGTATAATGCCGATGTGCTGACCGCCGAGGTCGAGAGCGCGCTGTGGTTCGATACGCTGCTGGCGACGGGCGCGAAGCCGGCCCCGGCGGCGAATTGGGTGACGAGCGAATTGTTCGGGGCGCTCAACCGGCTCGGCAAGAGCTTCGAGGATTGCCCGGTCGGCCCGGCGCAGGCGGGCGAATTGCTCGGCCTGGTCGCCGACGGCACGATTTCGGGGACGATCGCCAAGACGGTGTTCGAGAAGATGCTCGAAAGCGGCGACGGCGCGGGCGCGATCGTCGAGCGCGACGGGCTGAAGCAGACGAGCGACACCGGCGCGATCGAGGCCGAGATCGCCAAAATCCTGGCCGCCAACGCCGACAAGGTCGAGCAGTATAAGGGCGGCAAGGAAGCGCTATTCGGCTTCTTCGTCGGGCAGACGATGAAGGCGATGCAGGGCAAGGCGAACCCGCAGGTCGTCAACGAGTTGCTGAAAAAAGCGCTCGGCTGACGCGAGGCTCCAGGGTTCGTTGCAACGTGGCCGCAAAGGCCCTTGTCTCCCCGCGAAAACTGTCATAGCAAGCCGTTATTGGGGAAAAACGGGGGTTTTCAGTGGGTCGCAAAACGGGTGCGGCAGCGTTGCTGCTGCTTTTGTCGTCATGTCCGGCGTGGTCGGGGGTGGCCCTGGCCGCGGCGCCGGAGTCCGAGGCCGAGCAAGCCGATACGGGCGACGATAGCGCGAAATTCTTTCTGTTTCACAAGGCCGGGGTTTCCATCGATCAGGCGCGAGGCGACCTGATCTATTGCATCGGTCAGGCGCGACCGATCCTGTCGTTCCGTGACCGTTACGGCGGCAGCGGCGGGCTGTTGGGCGCGATGATCAATGGCCGGATGGCGGAGATCGACCGGTTCCGGATGCGCAATGCCGCCATGCGTAAATGCATGGGGATGATGAATTACGATCGTTACGCCATGCCGCAGGAACAGTGGAAAACGCTCGTCAACGAGGGGGATATCGTCCTCGACAATGATGGGCTGGTGAGCGCCGAAGTCGTCGAGCGCATGGCCGCCTATGCCAGCGGGCCGGTGCCCGCGACGGAGAAACTGTCGCGATGATCAAGAAAAGTGCAATCGGCCTCGCCGTCGCCGCGATGCTATTTGGTCCGCTGGTGACGACGGCCTCCGCCGCCGAGAAGCCGGCGAAGGTTCCGAAGATCAAGCTGGAGCCGCTGAAGCCCGGAAAGATCAAGCTCGATCCGCGATTGGGCTATATCCTCGTTCGCATGGGTCCGAGCAACGCCAGCGAAAAGCCCACTCCCGTCGCGTTCGTCCGGATCAACGCCGCCACCGGCAAGCCGTTCGAACCGGGCGACGAAGAAGCCGCCGTGCCCAATTTCGACCGGACGGTGCTGGTTGTCGTGAACGCCGGACGCAGTTTCGGGGAAGTCGACGGGCAGTCGGTCTATTTGCTGTCGGCCTATCCCGGTCAGTGGATCATTTCGAACGTCGGCGAAACCTGCCTGTCACTCGGCACCTATCAATTCGAGGTCAAGCAGGGCGAAGTCGCCGATATCGGGAGCCTGTGGACGGCTCGCGAAGATGGAAAGTCCGCCGTTCCGCAACTGGCCGGCGTCACATTGTCGCAGGATCTCGTCGAATTCGGGACGATGATGAATATCGTCATGTCGACCGCGCTGTTCGCCGCGCCCGCCGACGGCACGCCGGCGCTGCCCGCCGAACTCGCCAGTTTTCCGGTGTCCAAGGCGGCTCTGTCGCCCGATTTCCGCATGGAAAACCGGTGCCAGGGCTTGATCAATCGTGCGGCAAGCCTGCCCCCGATGGAAAGCGCGCCGCCGATGACGCAAGCCGAAGCCCTGGCCGCCATCGACAAGATGAACCCGCCCGACCGGGTCGAAGCCGCGCGCAAACGCGCCGCGCAAAAGGCTGCGTCGGCAGCGGCGGCCAAATAGCCAAGGCCATTTGCAGTTGGTCGATGAGGCCGGGAAGGCACTCAGCGGACCGGTGGGGGTCGATGATCGGTGCGCATGTGGGGGTGAAATGCGGAATTTCCATCTATCGGTCGCGATCGCGGCGATCTGTCTGACGATTCTGCCATCGGTGGGCTTCGCGCAGGCGATCAAGCCGCCGCCGCCGATGCGGGCCTTCTCCGCCGAGGAAGTCGCGGCGGTCGCCATGCCGGACACCGCGTTCGCGGCAACGCCCGACGATATCAAGACATATGACAAATATTTCTATTTCCATCGCGACGGCACGGATTTTGATACCGCCTTCAACGATCTGAGCGAATGCGATGCGCTGGCCAGCGGGCTCAGCTACTATGCGAGGCAGGATCCGCTCATGGCGAACTACTATGTCACCCAATATGGACTTGCCGGTGCTTTGGGCGCGGTGATCGCCTCGCCAATCGACGACGCGATCCTCGGGTCGACCGAACGTCGCAAGATTCGGCGGCTCAATATGCGCAATTGCATGGGATATAAGGGATATGACCGCTACGGCCTGGAAAGGGAGCGCTGGCAAGCCTTTCATTTCGAGGAAGGCTTCAATCGCGTCGATGACGACAAGCGTACCGCCTATCTGATGAAACAGGCGCGGGTGGCGTCCGGTCCCAAGCCGACGGCGGAGGTTCTGATACGATGATCCGTATGGTGACGCCCGCGCTGGCGTTTGTGGCGGTCGCCGTCTCGTCGATCGCCTGCGCGAAGCCGGCCGGCTATGCCGACACGATCCAGGAGCGGGACCTGTTGTCGGGCAAGGAAAAGATCGAGCCGGAGAGCGGTTATGTCTATATTCGCAGTCCGATTCCGCAAGGCGGCGTGCTGCTGCTTTTGCCCGATGAAGCGGCGATCGCCCGATACGAAGCGGAATGGGCGGCGGCGCTGGCTGTTGTTCAGCAGAAATATCCCGCCAAGCTGGAGGATTGGGAGTTTCGCACCCGCCTAGCCCACGGCAAGGGGCAAAAGTTGCCGGAAAAGCCGATCGAGCCGACGCCGGAGAATTTCTCGATCGGACCCATCGAAGAACGCAATCCGGTTTTCTATGGTCTGCATATCTCGGCCTCGACCGAAAGCCCGCAGAGCTACAGCTATTTGTTGCGCGTGGAGCCGGGGCGCTATGCCTATTATGGCCCGATTTCCAAGGGGCGGGACGGCTTGAGCGGAACCTGTTATTGCATGGGTACGGTCTCGTTCGAGGTGAAGGCGGGAAGGATCACCGACACCGGGAAATTTTTTCCCGGTGGGATGCTCGCCTTTGGCCTGCCCGTTTCCCTGCAATCCTATCCCAACGAACAGGCGGACTTTCGCGCCCATGGGAAGCTAGACAATTTTTTCGGCCTTGCCATCGGACGCATGCCACGGGTTGCCGGCATCCTCGCCTATGACCGCGACAAGGTGATCGACCTGAAGGCGCAGGCCGAGGCTGCCGCCGCCGCGACGCCGGATGCCGGAGCGGTCGAAACGACACCCGTCGCGGCGACGGGTACCGAAGGCTAAGCGGCCAAGGGGGCTTGGACCCTAAAAACGCCGCTGCCCCGCGCCCCAGTCGCCGCTGTCGCACTGGCCCGAAAAATTGGTGATCGCGTTGATCGTGATCCGGCCCGAACGGCGGTCGACGGTCAGCTTCGGCTTGTTGAGCCCGTTGATGCGATAGCTGGCGGTGATGCGGTCGGGGGTGACGACGAGGTTGTCGAGGTCCCACCAGCCATGATCGTCGCCGCTGTGGATCGGCGCGACGAGCTTCGGGCCGAGGTGGATACGCCCTTGATCGCCGTAGAGTTCGATCTGGACATCGCTGGTGAAGCCCTGCGCGCTATTGCCGACCTGGTTGCTCCACTCCCACTTATGATCCCACGGGTTCCACTTGTAGGTCGGTTTGACATCGACGGTGGGGCGGGTGCCGGCGCCGTAACAGACGAGGACGAGCGAGCCGGGGTCGCGATAGCCACTTTCGGCGGGGCGTTCATAGCTGTGCGGTTGCGGCGCATAGGAATCGCGCGGTGGGCCATTGTCGCAATTTTCGGGGGGCACCGCGATCAGCGCGCCATAACGGCCATCGACGGTCGATACCGACAGGCAGCGGCCGGTGCGCTGGCTCCACCAGAAGGTGTAGCGCTGTTCGCCGACGGTGGTCGAGTGGCGCGATTCATAACCGCGCGCGAGCAACTGGGTTTCGCCGCCCGCGGCGCGCGCGCCGATGAGGTCGGCGACATCGGATGCCGGCTGGGCCGAGACGGCGAGTGGGACGGCGGCGGAAGCAAGGAGGAGGATGGCGAGAGGCGAGCGCATGGCGTGTCTCCTGTTGCAAGGCATGGCAGGCTTATCAGAAAAGCGCCTCGCGCCGAAATGTTACCACGCGGCGACCTGGGCCGAACGCTGTCATTTTGGCGTCATTTTTCCGCCCGCCACACGCTGCGGCCTTCCTTGATGGTTTCCAGGACCTGGATGGCCTTGATACAGTCCACCGGCGTGGTCAGCGGGTTGCGATCGAGGACGACGAAGTCGGCGAGCAGGCCGGCTTTGATGCGACCCTTGCGCTTCTCCTCGAAGACCTGCCAGGCGGGGGCGGTGGTGAGCGCCTGCAGCGCTTCATAGGCGCCCAGCCGCTCGTCGGGGCCGCTGACGACGCCGGTCGGTGAGACGCGCGCCATCGAGGTCCAGAGCATGAAGCGCGTGTCGAGCGGGGTGACGCTGTAGTCGCTGTGGTTCGATGGCGTCAGGCCCGCCGCACGCGCCGAGCGGAAGGGGCTGATGAAATCGACGACCTCTTTCGGGAAATTGGTGCGGTGGACATCGGCCCAATACCAGGTGTGGTTCGAGAAATAGGCGGGGCCGACGCCGATGCGCTTGTAGGCGGCGAGCTGGTCGGGACGCTGGAACTGCGAATGGATGACGATCGGGCGGCGATCGTCGGCGGCCTTGATGCCGAGCGCGTCGAGGCAGCGGATCGCCATGTCGATCGCCGCGTCGCCATTGGCATGGGCGAAGATCTGCCAGCCGCGATCGTGGACCTTGCGCGCCTGGGTGCAGAATTCCTCCTCGGAAAGGACAGGCTGGCCGTGCCAGGGGTGCGAGCCGTCGGGGCTGCCGCGCTGATAGTCGCGGGTGAAATAGCCGGTGCGCGCCTGGACCGATCCGTCGAGGACGAATTTGATCCCCTGCAGCTTCACATGGTCCTGATAGACGCCGAATTTGACCGCCGGATCGGCGAGCAGCGCATCGAGGCCGGTCGAGAAGGGCAGGAGGGCAAGGTCGATTTTCAGCCGCTCGCGCGCGGCGGGGCTGGTCAGGAAGGCGATGTCGGGGGGCTGGGTCGCGCCGTCCTGCGCATGGGTATAGCCTTCGGCGAAATAGGCATTTTGCGCGGCGTCGAGCGCCGCGAGCTTCTGTTCCGCCGTCGGCTGCGGCATCTTGGCGAACAGCAGATACATCGCCTTTTCGAGGAGGACGCCGTTGAGCTTGCCCGCGTCGTCGCGGAGCATGATGCCGCCGGGCGGGACGGGGGTCGCTTCGTCGATCCCCGCGGCTTTCAGCGCGGCGCTGTTCGCCACGGCGCCATGGAGTGAGACATGGAGCACGACGATCGGCCGGTCGGCGGCGACCGCGTCGAGTTCGGCGCGGGTGATGTGGCGCTTTTCGGCGAGGGTTTCATGATCATATTGCCAGACGACGATCCAGCGGTCGGCGGGAAACGATTTCGCATAGTCGCGTATCGCGGCCTGCAATGCGGGAATGTCGGTGACGCCCGCGTGCGCCTTGTCGCGCAGGTCGAGCCCGCCCGCGCTCATCGTCGCCGCCGTGAAATGCGAATGGGCGTCGATGAAGCCCGGGAGCATGGTCGCGCCGTTGAGGTCATGGATCGCGGGAGCGGGCCCGGCGACCTGGCGCGCTTCCGCCTCCGACCCGGCAAAGGCGATCTTGCCGTCTTTGGTCACGACGGCCTCCACCGTCTGCGGTGTATCGCCGTCCATCGTCACGATCGGGCCGCCACGGTAAATTGTGGCGTCCTGCGCAATGGCGGGTGCCGCCAGCGCCGCGAGCATCAGGGCAAATGCCCCGGTCGATATTTTCATCATCGTCTCTCCCCGCCCGCATCGTGGCGGCGGGAGAGGGGGCGGGTCAAGTGGTTCGCTTGCTAATTTTCTCTCCGCCCGATCGCTGTGCAACAGGCGGGGGTCGCCTCTATATCTGCTGCGGCGGCACTTCGCTGGGGCCGCGCCCCGGCTGGTCGATATCGCCGCCACCGGGGCTCCCGGGAATTTCGAGCGGCTGGCCGGCGGGGTCCTCCTGCGGGGTCGGCTGGACCGGATGTTCGGGCGGCGCCATCGGTTCGATCGTATCGGGCTTGGGCTTCGGCAGCGGGTCGGCCGCATGGACGTGCAGGCTGGCGCTATGGCTTGTCATCATTCGTCTCCTTAGCCGACCAACGTCCGGCACGCCCCGACGTTCCGGCTGCGTTGCGGGCCTTGCCCTCATCCGTCCGTCTGCTATAGCGCCGCGCGGCCCGCACGGGCGTGCGCGGCTTTTTCGCGCGTATTCGTGCATCCGGCCGAAGCTTCTCAAGCGGGCGTGGCGGAATTGGTAGACGCGCTGGTTTTAGGTACCAGTATCGCAAGATGTGGGGGTTCGAGTCCCTTCGCCCGCACCATCTTCGCGAGCAGAGGCACGGAAATGGGGAACGCCGTCGTCGAGACGGGGTTCGGATAGAGATTTTGAGCAAGGATAAGACCAAGGCAATGAAGACCGTCGAAACGCTGAACGAAGGCCTGAAGCGCGAATATCGCGTGACCATCACCGCCAAGGATATCGATGCCCGCGTCGATGACGAAGTGAAGAGCATTGCCCCGACGGTGCGCATGCCCGGCTTTCGCCCCGGCAAGGTGCCGGCGAACCTGATCCGCAAGATGCACGGCGCCGCACTGTCGGCCGACGCGCTGAACAAGGCGATCGAAGCGGGCGTTCGCGACCTGATGACCAGCGAAAAGCTGCGCCCCGCGCTGCAGCCCGCGGTCACGCTCGACGAGGGGTATGAGACCGGCAAGGACGCCGAGATCACCGTCGCGCTCGAAGTGCTGCCGGTCATCGAGACCCCGTCGATCGACGGGCTGAAGCTCGAGCGCCTGACGGTGCCCGCGGATGATGCCGCGGTCATGGCCAAGATCGAGGAATTCGCCACCCAGATGAAGCGCTTCGAAGAGGCGCCGAAGACCAAGAAAGCCGCAACCGGCGACCAGGTCATCATCGACTTCGCAGGATCGGTCGACGGCGTCGCCTTCGACGGCGGCACCGGCGAGGACATGGCGGTCGAAATCGGTTCGGGTCAGCTCATCCCCGGCTTCGAAGACCAGCTGGTCGGCGTGAAGGTCGGCGACGACAAGATCGTCAAGGTGACCTTCCCCGCCGATTATCCGGTCGCGGACCTCAAGGGCGCCAACGCCGAATTCGCCGTCACGGTGAAGGAAGTGAAGGTTCCCGCCGCGTCGAAGATCGACGACGAGTTCGCCAAATCGCTGGGTCTCGAGAGCCTCGACAAGCTCAAGGAGATCATGAAGGACCAGGTCGAGCAGGAACTGAACGGCCTGACCCGCACCCATATGAAGCGCAAGCTGCTCGACCAGCTCGCCGCGAGCCATGACTTCGACGTGCCGCCGACGATGGTCGAGGCCGAATTCGGCCAGATCTGGCAGCAGCTCGAGCATGAAGCGAGCCACGAGGAAGACGTCGAGGCGGCGAAGGCCGAACTCGAAAAGGACAAGGACGAATATCGTTCGATCGCCGTCCGCCGCGTCCGCCTCGGCCTGCTCTTGTCCGAAATCGGCCAGGCGCATGGTGTGCAGGTGTCGCAGCAGGAAATGCAGCGTCTCGTTTCGCAGGCGGCGCAGCAGTATCGCCCCGAAGACCGCCAGCGCTTCCTGGAATATGTCCAGCAGGACGCGCTCGCCGCAGCCCAGCTCCGTGCTCCGCTCTATGAGGACAAGGTCGTCGACTTCCTGTTCGAAAAGGCAGAGATCAGCGATCGCGAAGTGACCCGCGAAGAAATCGAAGCGGCGATCGAAGCCGACGACGATGGCGGCCACGTTCACGGCCCGGGCTGCGGTCACGATCATGACCACGACGCCAAGCCGGCCAAGAAGGCGACGGCGAAAAAGCCCGCCGCCAAGAAGGACGCGGTGACCGAAGAAGCCGCTGCCGAGGCGCCGGCGAAGAAGGCACCGGCGAAGAAAGCGGCTGCTCCGAAGGCCGAAGCCGAGGAAAAGCCCGCGGCGAAGAAGGCTCCCGCCAAGAAGGCCGCGGCGAAGAAATAAGCTTCGCGGCTTGGAAACAGGAAAGGCCGGGTGGAGGATGCTCCGCCCGGCCTTTTTCTTTTGGGCGGTGTGAAGGGGCCGGGCGGAGGTTGCTCGCTTTGAGTTTGGGAGCGGACGCCTCCATCATCGTCATCCCCGCGAAAGCGGGGACCCCGTTGCGACGTCGGCTCGCTGGGTCCCCGCTTTCGCGGGGATGACGAAGTGAGAGGTTCCAACCTCCACTAACGCCCGATACCGGCGGCCTAGCTTGCGCCCGCGCTCAGAGCATCCTTGTCCAATATTGCAGTTCGTGCCGCTCTTCTCCGCCGCCGATCGTCTTCCAGTCGAACGAAGCGGTTACGCCCGCCAGCGGCGCATAGCCGCGGCCGTGCCAGAAGCTGTCGAGCGGGCGGTGATCGGCAGGGCGGGCAGGGTGATCCGCGGCGCGGACGACGCTGCAGAAGGCGGCGGCGGTGGCGCCGCACGTGCGGGCCTGCGCCTCGCGGTGGTCGAAGAAGGCGTGACCGATGCCCCGGCCGCGATAGGCGTCGAGCAGCACCGATTCGCCGAAATAGAAGGTGCGGGTGATGTCGAAGCCGGCGGTGGCGAGCGGCGCGCGCCAGGCGGTGTCCTGCGTCGCCAGCGGGGCGGCGGTGGCGGCGCCGACGATTTCGCTGCCGTCGCGCGCGACGACGATCACGGCGCCCGCGGCGGCCGCGAAATCGGCGAGATAGGCGGCTTCATAGGCCGGGTCGCCATCGTAGAGATAGGGGAAGTCGCGGAACACCGCGATGCGCAGACGCGCGAGCGCGGGCAGCACGTCGGCGAGGGCGCCGCCCGTGACCGGCGCGACGGTGACTGTCATGCGCCGACCTGTTTCAGCCAGTCGGTGAGATTATAATAGGTGGTGATGCGGTCGATCCGCCCCTCGGCATTCACCGACAGGAAGGCGCCGGCGGGCAGGCGGTAGGTCTGGCCCGTCGCTTCGGGCAGGCCGTCGTCGGTGGCGAGATAGGTGCCATTGACTATGAACTCGGCGGCGGCGCGCTCGCCCTCGGCAAAGATCAGCATGTCGGTGAGCCGTTCGCTGTAGCAGCGTGTCATATGCGCGTTGAAGTCGGCGAACAGCGCCTTGCCGTGGCGCGGTTCGCCCTGGTTGACGTCGTGGCGCAGATCGTCGGCGACGAGCGCCAGCATGGCGTCGGTGTCGCCCGCGTTGAAGGCGGCGTAATAAGCGGTGACGATGTCGCGGGTCGTGGTCATGGCTATTCGGTCCCAATTTCAAGCTCGTCATTGCGAGCGAAGCGAAGCAATCCAAGGCGGTGCCAGGCAACGCTGGATTGCCGCGTCCCCCGGATCAAGTCCGGGGTCCTCGCAATGACGAAGTTTGTGATATTTCGGCGCTAAATCACCGCCATATTATAGCAATGCCAGCTGAAGATCGCCGCGGCGCCGCGGTGAGGGCGCCAGGCTTCGGCGATCTCGCGGATCGCCTTTTCGCTCGGGCGGGTTTCGTGCTGCATGATGCGACCCACCGCTTCCTGCACCGCGAGGTCGCCGGCGGGCCAGATGTCGGGGCGTCCTTCGGCGAAGAGCAGGTAGATTTCGGCCGACCAGCGCCCGATGCCCTTGACCTTGGTAAGCAAGGCGATCGCCTCCTCGTCGTCGGCGGGGAGGGCGTCAAATTGCAACTCGCCGTCGCGGATCAGTTGCGCGAGGCTCTTGGCATAGCCCTGTTTCTGTCCCGACAGGCCGCAGGCGCGCAGCGCGTCATATTCGGCGGCCGCCATCACCTCGACCGGGCAACCCTCGCCGAACGCCGCCTCGAGCTTGTTCCAGATCGAGTTCGCGGCGGCGACGCTGACCTGCTGGCCGACGATGGTGCGCAGCAGGGTGGTGTAGCCGGGAGCGCGGATGCGCGGCTCGGGATAGCCGGCATGGCCGAGGGCGCGCGCGAATCCCGGCTCGATCCCGGCGAGCGCGTCGATTCCGGCGTTTAGCTGCTGCTGGGTCAGGCCCATGCCGATATTCTCCTTTTGTTCCGAGTTGTCTAACTAGCAGCGCTTGATTTGCCGCGCAACGCGCGACATAGCGCACTCGAATCGAACGATATGGGGATGCACATGGCCAAGCTGATTGTCGTGACGCGCGACGGGACCGAACATGAGATCGAAGGCGACACCGGCCTGACCGTGATGGAAAATATCCGCGACGCGGGGTTCGACGAACTGCTCGCGCTGTGCGGCGGTTGCTGTTCGTGCGCGACCTGCCACGTCCATGTCGAGGCTGGCGCGACCGACCAGCTGCCCGCGATGAGCGAGGACGAGAACGACCTGCTCGATTCGACCACCGACCGCGACGACACCTCGCGTCTGTCGTGCCAGCTGCCCTTTACCGAGGCGATGGACGGGCTGAAGGTGCGAATCGCGGCGGAAGACTGACCTTCAATCATACCGCTCGTCATTGCGAGCGAAGCGAAGCAATCCAGGGCGGTTACCGCCTGCTCTGGATTGCCGCGTCGCTTCGCTCCTCGCAATGACGGGGTTTACCGGTGCTACGCTCCCGCCGTCGCGACCGCGTAGAGCGCGACCGCCGCGGCGTTCGAGATGTTCAGGCTTTCCATGCGCGGCGAGATCGGCAGTTTTGCCAGCACGTCGCAATGTTCCATGACATTGTGGCGCATGCCGTCGCCTTCGGAACCGAGGACGAGCGCGACCTTGCTGCCGTCCAAGACCGACCCCAGCGTCGTGTCGGTGTCGCCCATGAGCCCGATGCGCCAATATTGCGCTTCGGCGATCTCCTCCAGCGCGCGCGACAGGTTGACGACGCGCACCCACGGCACCATTTCGAGCGCGCCCGACGCCGAGCGCGCGATGACGCCGCTTTCGGGCGGGCTGTGGCGGTCCTGCGTGACGATCGCTGCGGCATCGAAGGCGGCGGCCGAACGCAGCACCGCGCCGATATTATGCGGGTCGGTGACCTGGTCGAGGACGATGATCGGACGGCGGCTGTCCGAATCGATCTCTTCCTGCAGCAGGTCGCCAAGATAGATGCTCTCGAGCGGGTCGACCTCGATCACCAGCCCCTGGTGCGGCGCATCGCGCGCGACGAGGCGCGCGAGGTCGGTGACCTCGGCATAGCTGATCGGAATCACCGGCGGCAGGTCGAGCTGCCCCAGCGCTTCGCGGGTGCCCCAGATGCGCTTGACGGTGCGTTCGGGGTTGGCGAGCGCGGCGAGGACGGCGTGGCGGCCCCAGAAACGGATGGGCTGGCCGCGCGTGCTCGGACCCTGCGTACGGCGATGACGGGAAAATTGTCTCATGGCCGCGCCTTTCCCATGACTGCCATTGACAGGCAAGCCTCGTTTCGCCATTGGGCCACTTCCCAAAGCGGACCCCATGGACAGGTGGCCGAGTGGTTAAAGGCAGCAGACTGTAAATCTGCCCGGGTTTCCGTACGCTGGTTCGAATCCAGCCCTGTCCACCACCCTCCGATCCGAGGGCATCCGCAGAACCCCCTAGAAGTCCCAGAAAACCTAGTGTATTGTCCTCGCATCGTCCGCATGCGTCCGGGGCAATTTGCCTGCAGCCGGAACGCAGTGTGGGGGAAGTGTGGGGGAAGATCGGCTTTCCCCCACACTCTCGTTCCCCAAAATGTGGGGAGAAAGTGTGGGGGGAAATCCCATGGGCAAACTCACGGCGGTTGCGGTCAAGGCCGCTCTTGCGAATCCGGGCACCTATCAGGACGGTGACGGATTGTTTTTGAAGGTCGACAAGCGGGGCGGGGCCTCTTGGACTCTTCGCCTGCAGCGCGATGGCAAGCGCCAAGACATTGGATTGGGCAGCGCAAAATTGTTTACCTTGGCGCAGGTCCGCGAGAAGGCCGGTGTGCTTCGCAAGGCGGTCAAGGTCGACCGGCGCGACATATTGGCTGAGCGAAAAGACGAGGCGGCGGCCAAGATGACCTTTCGCGAGGCAGCCAAACAGTATCACGCCGAGAACGAGGCAGGCTGGAAAAGCGACCTTTACGCTCGCCAATGGCTGACTAGCCTCGAGAATTATGCCTTCCCAAAGCTAGGCGACGAGCAGACCGGTGCGATTGTCTCGGCTGACATCATAAATGTTCTCACGCCGATATGGCAGGAGATACCCGAGACCGCCCGTCAGGTGCGCAACCGGATCTGCACAGTGCTGGATTATGCTCATGCCAAGGGATGGCGATCACGCGAAGCTCCCTCAGGCAATGGCAGCCTCAAAGCGGGGCGCGGCTTGCCGCGGCAACTCAAGAAGCCCGAAAACCGCAAGGCGATGCCATATGCGGCTTTGCCCGGTTTCATCACGGCCCTGCAGCGCAAGCCTTCCTACAGCAGGCTTGCCCTTGAGCTACTCATTCTGACCGCTGCGCGCAGCCAGGAGGTGCGTCTGGCGACGTGGGACGAGTTCGATATCGAGGCGCGGCTGTGGACTGTGCCCGCCGATCATATGAAGCGGGGCAAGTCGCACATCGTACCACTGTCAGATGCCGCTCTGGAAGTGATTGCGAAAGCGCGTGCCTTCCGACTCTCGAATACAGACGTTGTTTTTCCCGGTTCTGGTGGGAAGACGATGTCCGATATGACGCTGCTCAAAGTGCTTCGAGACATGGCCGAGCCATTCCATGTCCATGGCTTCCGGTCGACGTTTACCGACTGGGCTGCGAATGAAGGCTTTAATGACGCTGTCGTCGAGGCGGCGCTAGCACATAAGACGCCCGATGCCGTGCAGGCTGCTTACCGTCGAACGACCTATCTCGGCACCGAGGATAAGCCCGGCGCACGCGTCAATCTCATGGGCGCCTGGGGGAACTATTGTCTTGGAAGGGAAGCGGTTACGAAAGCCGGAGAAGACACGGACGTTGGTGAACCCGCAAAGTCATAGGAGCGGTTATTTCGACGATGCCGGGATGAGTGGCCATCTTCCGCGCGATTCGCGGGCGCTGTCTGCTGGGGCAGAGGCCGCGATTGGTGTTCCGTTCTACACCGTAGCGACACACTTTCTCGGGATGGCCCGGCCTGCGGCCGGAGAGAGATAGAGGCGGATTGGCCTTTGCGGCGCACATGGAGCGGGGAGAGAGTCTTCCGGCGGTGCGCCTCGGAGGTGGCTTATGGCCAAGCATCAATCCAAACTCGTCCTTAACCCGTCGCGCGACATCCCGCTCGACCGGCTGGAGCTTTCCCAATCCAATGTCCGGCGCATCAAGGCCGGCGTATCCATCGAAGCACTCGCCGCGGATATTGCGCGTCGCGGGTTGCTCCATGGCCTCAATGTGAGGCCCATTCTCGACGAGACGGGGGAGGAAACCGGCCGGTATGAGATACCGGCCGGTGGCCGGCGCTACCGCGCGCTCGCCCTGCTCGTGAAGAGGAAGCTTCTCGCGAAAGATGCGCCGATCCCCTGCGTTGTCCGCGCCGCTAACGATGACATCCTCGCCGAAGACGACAGTTACGCTGAAAACGCGATGCGCGAGGCGTTGCATCCCCTCGACCAGTTTCGGGCCATGCAGGCGATGGTGGACAAGGGCGACGATGTCGAGGCGATCGCCGCGCACCATTTCGTCACTCCGGCAGTGGTCCGCCAGCGCCTGAAGCTCGCCGGGGTCTCGCCAAAGCTGCACGACGCCTATGCGGACGACGAAATCTCCCTCGAACAGTTGATGGCATTCACCATCTTCCATCTGCCGATGGTGAACCCGGTGTTCGCGGCGAAGGCGGTTGCGACCATCGATCATGTGTCGCGCGGCCGGGGCGGCATCAATATGGTGATGGGCTGGTACAAGGAAGAAATGGGCATGTTCGGCCTCGCGCCGCACAAGCAGGAAGACCGCTATGCCTATGCAACCGAGTGGCTCGACATCGTACGCCGGCTGTGGAGCGAAGAGGAGCCGTTTGATTACAAGGGCGAGTTTTTCGACCTGAAGAATCTTGTCAGCGCGCCGAAGCCCATCCAGGCGTCGCCCCCGCTCGTAAGCGCTGCGACCTCGGCCGACGGTATCGCTTTCGCGTCACGGCATGCTGATGTGACCTTCGCCCGGTCCGACGATCGCGAACGGCTGAAAGCGCATGGCATCACGCTGCGAGAAACGGCGGCGGCGGCGGGCAATCCCGACGTCGGTATGGCATCGCTCGCTCTTGTCGTCTGCCGCGAGACCGAGGAAGAGGCGCGCCGCCACCATCAGCTGCTGCGCGACAATGCCGACCTCGTCGCCGCGCGCCGGCTCGCCATGTCCTCCGGCATCCCGGTCGACAAGATACCCGAAGAGAAGCAGGACGCGGCGCTCCGCGATATCGCGATGTCGGCCGGAAGCGACGCGCTCATCGGAACGCCCGAGCAGATCGCCGACAAGATCGCAGGCTTCCACGACGCCGGCGTCGATGCGCTTTTCCTCGGCTTCCACGACTATCTCGAGGAAATGCCCTTCTTCGCCGAGAAAGTGCTTCCGCTGCTCGAACAGCGCGGACTCCGCCAGCATTCCGGCCGCAGCCCGCCAGCGTGAAAGCCGCCTGATACCGCGCCGCCGGCGCTTCCGGCAAAAATCAAAAAGGACCCCGAAGATGGGTCTACAAGGGAAGGGGAAAGACCATGTTGAAGACCAAGCCACAGGTCCGCGCTGCGCGCGCGCTGCTTTTGTGCAGCGCCGCCGCGCTTCTCGCCGCCGTCCCGGCCGCGGTGGCTGCGCAGGAGAATGACGCAGCCGCTGCCGATGCGGGGCTCCAGGACATCATCGTCACCGCGCAGAAGCGCGAGGAGAATTTGCAGCGGGTGCCGATCGCGGTGACCGCGCTCACGAGCGACGCGCTCGAGGCGCAGCGGATCACAAGCGTTGCCGGGCTCGGCGCAGTCGTGCCCAATTTCCAGGTCATTCGCCAGCCGAGCAACGCCGCGCTGCCCGTCTATTCGCTGCGCGGCATCCTTGCCGGCGAAACGGCGGCGCAGGTCGACAATGGCGTCAGCATCTACATCGATGGCGTCTATCTGGGCCGGGCTTCCGGCAGCCTGTTCGACGTCGCGGACATCGAGCGTGTCGAGGTGCTGCGCGGGCCGCAAGGCACCTTGTTCGGACGGAACACGACCGGCGGCGCGGTGAATTTCATCACGCGGCCGCCGAGCGGCGAGTTCGGCGTCAGGCAGGATCTTACATATGGCCGCTACAATGAGTTCCGCTCGCGCACTCGCGTCGATCTCCCCGAATTCGGCGGGCTCAGTGCATCAATCACCTACGCGCACCGCGAAACCGATGGCTATGTGAAGAACCTCGCAGCCGGGGTCGAGCGTATCTACGGGCCCGGAACGGGAGGCGAGATCGGCACCAGCCGTGCGGCCAGGACGCTCGGCGAGGAAAATTCGGACTCGATCTTCGCCGCGGTGCGATATGATCGGGGCGGTCCTTTCACCGCCGACTACAAGTTCGACTTCACCGATTTCAGGGGGTCTCAGCTGGGGTTTCAGGCGCTCGGCTTTCGCGGCGCGAACGATCTGCCCGGGACCAACCCTCTCGGCGCCACCGCCGAATTCATCTTCTCGCTGCAACCCGGGCTCGGCGGAACCAACATCATTTCGTCGGAGCCGCTCGACGCTATCTACGAGGCGCAGCGCGCGACCGACCGGCTGCGCTCGCAAGGCCATAGCCTGACGCTGGCCTATGAGGTCAGCGATGCGATCACCGTTAAGAATATCGCTGCCTATCGCAAGCTTCGCCAGCTCAGTCTTGGTAACAGCTTCGACGGCAACAAGCTGATCGATCCCTTTGGAGGGACGGGCAACGAGTTCACCATCCTCAACGCCATCTCGAACCGCAAGCAGCATCAATATTCGAACGAGCTGCAGATCAACGGCAAGTCGGACGCCTTCGACTGGGTAGCTGGCGCCTTCTATTTCGAGGAGAATGCGACCAACTACAATCCAGTCATGTTCTTCAAGACCTTCCCGCCGCAGGGACAGCCGGTGCCCGTCACCGCTGCGGACCAGTTCTCCAATGTCGACGTTACCAATCGCTCTTATGCGGCCTACGCGCAGGGAAGCCTCAAGCTCTTCGACCGCCT
>Ga0155175_120_pt3 | contig 23376 bp, 23 predicted proteins | sample RifCSPhighO2_01_FD_106143 | JGI IMG/M metagenome (GOLD analysis project Ga0155175, IMG submission 106143) | Sphingopyxis sp. RIFCSPHIGHO2_01_FULL_65_24 | reverse complement strand
GGGGGGGGGGGATGACACTGAGGTTGCTGGCCCCTCCACCATCCGCTTCGCGGACGGTCCCCCTCCCCATCGCTTCGCGACAGGGAGGAATGAAATGGCCGGTACCGACCGATTGCGGGCGCTTAAGCCGCCTCTTCTTCAACCCCGATCGCGTCAAAGAACCCATCGAAGTCGATAGCAATTACGTCGGCGCTATCGCGGCCCGCAACCATATCTATGGTGACAATCGGCCAAGGACCATCCTGCCGAGTGTCGAATGCCAAATATTCTCCGCCACCGTTGCCGCCAAAAATTAGAAATCCCTGCAAATCAGAATGACCGAGGTTCGCGCTCTTTATCGATTCCGCGACCGTCATCGCTGAGTCTAAACATAGATTATAGGGCTGGGTAGCTAATGGGCCTTCTCCGCCGTTGCTGAAGGCCAGCAGTTCAAGATAGCGTGCAGGTAGTTTTCCGGGCGCGACCGCCTGCAATTCAGCAAGTTCCTCCGGCGTGGCGCCGTCCATCCGGAACCAGTCTCGGCCTTCTAGCATCAGCAGCTCCTCCGCAGGCGCACATAGTCTCCCGCTCCCTAGCGTCGCGCAATCAAAACCGGAAGTTCTGCACCCCACCCCAAACCAGTCCTCCAGTCCCCCACCCAAAAAACTTCTTTCCTAAAATATCCCACTATGTTCCAAACTGGCAGATGGAACAGACCGACTCATCCGCCGCGCTCTTCGCCGGCACCTGCCTCGCCTTCGCAGCCGTCCCCGCGCAGCGCCATCGCGCCGACGGCTGGACGCCCGAAACCCAGGCCAATTTCATCCGCGCGCTCGAAGCGATGGGTTCGGTGGGCAAGGCGGCGCGCCGTCGGCATGGGCCGGGCGTCCGCCTATCGCCTCCGCGAACGGGCGGAGGCGGCAAGCTTCGCCGCCGCGTGGGACCGCGCCATCGTGATGGGCCGCACGCACCAGTTCAGCATCGCGATGGACCGCGCGCTCAACGGCGTAACAACCGTCCGCGTCCTGAAGGGCGGAGCCATCGACGTCAGCGGCGGTCCCGACATGGCGGTCGTCCACGCCGTACTGCGTGACGAAGGCTTCGCTAAAGCGACAAAGGAGACATTTTGAGCGCGTGCATGCGTATCCTTTGTCGCTTTAAGCCAAAAGAAAACCCGCCCCCGGGTCGATATCCCCGGGGGCGGGTTCCTGCGACCCGTCGCTATTACCGATCAGGCAAGGTCGAAGCGGTCGGCGTTCATCACCTTGGTCCAGGCCTTGACGAAGTCCTTCACGAACTTCTCCTCATGGCCGGTCTCGGCATAGACCTCGGCAACCGCGCGCAGTTCGGAGTTGGAACCGAACACCAGGTCGGCGCGGGTGGCGCGCCAGGTTTCGCCGCCGCTCTTGCGGTCGGTCGCGACATATTCCTCGTCGCCCGATCCATCGACGGCCTTCCACACATTGGTCATGTCGAGCAGGTTGACGAAATAGTCGTTGGTCAACTGGCCCGAACGCTTGGTGAAATGGCCATGACCGCGATCGCCGTGATTGGCGCCAAGGACGCGCAGGCCACCGACCAGCACCGTCATTTCGGGAACCGACAGACCCAGCAAGGACGCCCGATCGAGCATCATTTCCTCGGTCTTCACCGCCAGCTTCTTCTTGCCGAGATAATTGCGGAAGGCATCGGCCTCGGGTTCCATCACCGCAAAGCTGTCGGCGTCGGTCTGCTCGGCGCTCGCGTCGCCGCGGCCGCCGGTGAAGGGCACCGTCACGCCGAAGCCCGCATCCTTGATCGCCTTTTCAAGGCCGACGACGCCGCCCAGCACGATGGTGTCGGCCAGCGACAGATTGCCGCGCAGGCCGTCGAGCGTGCCCAGCACCTTGCCGAGGATCGCCGGTTCGTTGACGTCCCAATCCTTTTGCGGGGCCAGCCGCACGCGCGCGCCATTGGCACCGCCGCGAAAGTCCGACTTGCGATAGGTGCTCGCCGAGGCCCACGCCGCCTTGACCAGTTCGCTGACGGCCAGGCCGCTGGCGGCGATCTTGTCCTTCACCGCCTTGACGTCGGCGTCGGAGGGTGCAGCGCCGGCAGGGATCGGATCCTGCCAGATCAGGTCTTCGGCGGGCACTTCGGGGCCGAGGTAGCGGACCTTGGGCCCCATGTCGCGGTGGGTCAGCTTGAACCATGCACGAGCGAAGGCGTCCTTGAACGCGTCATGGTCGTTACGGAATTTCTCGCTGATCACGCGGAACTCGGGGTCGACCTTCAGCGCCATGTCGGCGGTGGTCATCATCGTCGGAACCTTGATGTTCGGGTCCCAGGCGGCGGGGGCCTTGTCCTCTTCCTTCTGGTTCACCGGCTGCCACTGCTGCGCACCGGCGGGCGAGTGGACCAGCTCATAATCATAGTCGAGCAGCAGGCGGAAATAGTTCTCGGACCACTCGGTCGGGGTGTTGACCCACGCGCCTTCGATGCCGCTGGTCACGGCATGCTGGCCGATGCCGCCGCTGTCGTGGCTGCTGACCCAGCCGAAGCCCTGCGCCGCCAGGTCGCCGCCCGAAGGCGCCGCGCCGAGCAGCGAGGCATCGCCATTGCCATGCGCCTTGCCGAACGTGTGGCCGCCCGCGGTCAGTGCGACGGTTTCCTCATGGTCCATCGCCATGCGCTCGAAGGTTTCCTTGATGTCGCGCGCCGACAGCAGCGGATCGGGGTTGCCGCCCGGACCTTCGGGATTGACGTAGATCAGGCCCATCTGGATCGCGGCGAGCGGCCCTTCGATCGCTTCCAGGCCCTTGTCGGGGTCGATGCGCGTCTGCACACCTTCATTGACCCATTTGTCCTCCGAACCCCAATAAATGTCGCGCTCGGGCTCGAACACATCGGCACGGCCGCCGCCGAAACCGAAGACCGGGCCGCCCATGCTTTCGATCGCGACATTGCCTGTCAGGATGAACAAGTCGGCCCAGCTGATCTTGTTGCCGTACTTCTGCTTGATCGGCCACAACAGGCGCCGGGCCTTATCGAGATTGCCGTTGTCGGGCCAGCTGTCGAGCGGCGCGAAACGCTGTTGCCCGCTGTTGGCGCCGCCGCGCCCGTCGGCGGTGCGGTAGGTGCCCGCGGCGTGCCAGGCCATGCGAATGAAGAAGGGACCGTAATGGCCATAGTCCGCCGGCCACCAGGGCTGGCTGTCGGTCATCAGCGCGGTCAGGTCATTCTTCAGCGCCCGATAGTCGAGCAACGCGAACGCCTTCGAATAGTCGAAATCGTCGCCAAGCGGGTTCGACGAGCCGTTGGGGGTAAGGATCTCGGTCGCCAGCATATCCGGCCACCAATCCTTGTTGGTGCGGCCGAGCAGCGCGCGAACGCCGCCGGGCTGGTGAACCGGGCAACCGCTGCCGATGGGGGTCTGGTCGTTCATGCAGTCTCTCCTTTGGGGTTTTTTGTTTGCTGATCGTGGCGGCGGGCGATGACCGGCGCATGACGCGCGGGCGCAAGGGTCGCGGGGCAGGCTTCGACAGGGGCTGGCCGCGAGTCGATGGTGTCATCCTTTCGCCTTGGGATGGAAAGGATAGGCGGCACCCCTCCATCGACATAACCGAATAAGCTGAATTCAGTCATTGAACGAACCGATCACTGCGTCGCGGGTTGCGGCAAGGAAATGACGTTGGTCGTGCCGCCGCCACGCCCCGGCGAAAGGCGGCGCGGCGGATGCAACAGCGGGACGGCCCGAGGGTTGATCGAGGGTCACGCCCACCCCCGGCGCGGCAAATAGGAGAGAGCAAGTGGCTAACCAAAACCCCAACGAGCAGCAGCAGCGCGACGAGGAACAACGTCGCAAGCAGCAGCAACAGCAGGGCGGCCAGGATCGCCAGCAGGGCGGTCAGCGGCCCGACCAGGACCGCGACAACCAGCAGCAGCGCTGACAGGCAGGCTGCATGAGAAAGGGGCCGCTCCTGCCGGAGCGGCCCCTTTTCCTTTGTCCGAAAGCGGTGGGGATCAGAAACTGACCTTGATCGTCCCGCCCCATGTCCGCGGATCGCCCGCGGTGCCAGCGATCAGGCCGGTGTTGCCGGGGGCGACCTGCAACAGATCGACATAGTTCACGTCGAAGGCGTTACGTACCCAGGCGAAGACGTCAATGCCGTCGCCGCGAAAGCCGGCGCGGAAGTTGGTCAGCGCATAGCCTTTGACGTTGGTATAGATCGACGGCGACGCGTTCGAATTCCAATGCGAACGGTAATTGCCGTCGATGCCGAAATAGACTTGGCCTTCCTTCGCCAGCAGCGTGACCGGAGCATTGGCTTCGGCGCCGTAGGAGAAGGCATATTTCGACACGCCCGGCAGGCGCTGGCCCGAGATATCGCACTGGCGCGGGCTGAGCGCACCGGGAACACCCGCCGCGCCCGGCGTCACGCCGACACCGGCGGTCGTGCCGCCGGACAGTTCGGGCGGGCACGGCGCGCTGGTGAACTTCTGATATTTGGCGTCGGTATAGGCGCCGTTGGCATAGGCCGTGAAGCGGTCGCTGGCGCGGATCTTGAAATCCGCTTCAAGACCCTGCGAAACCACCTTCTCCGCATTGGCCAGATAGCCGCGCACCGTGCCGAACTGGCCGCCGTTCACCGTCGCCTGGAAATTCTTAATCTCCGTGCGGAAGGCGGTGAGGTTGAAGGTGGCGAGGCGGTTAAAGAATTGGGTCTTGAGGCCGACTTCGAAATGGTTGACCGATTCGGGCTTCACCGTGCTGGCGCTGAGGACGGGCTGATTGTTCGTATCGAGCGGCAGGCCGTTCTGGTTGATGCCGACCGTCTTGAAGCTCTTGGCATAGGTCGCATAGGCCAGCACGTCCGACGCGACCTTGTAATTCACATTCAGGTCGTAGCTGAAGTTCCAGTCGCTCACCGACGGCGCGGTGAGCTGCGGCTGATAGACGCCGCACTGCGCTGTCAGCACGGCATTGCCTGCGGTCGCCGTCGGGGCGCAACTGGTGATCACCTGCCCCGCGCCCGTGGTCACGACGCGCTGATAAAAGCCCTCTTTCTTGTCGTAATTGACGCGAATACCCGGCTGGATGGTCAGTTCCGGCGTCAGTTTATAGCTGAGCTGCCCATAGAATGCTGCGCTGTCGGCCTTCAGAAATTGGGTATTGGAGGCGGTCAGGCCGTTGAGGACCTCGGGGCGATTATAGACATTGGTCGGATCGGTGGACGGCGCCAGGCTGTAGCGCGTGGCGTCGATCCCCTGCTGCTCGGTACCCTGGGTATCGATCCGCTGTCTGAAACCGAACAGGCCGGCGACGAAGTCGATCTTGTCGCCTTCGTAATTATAGCGGAACTCCTGGCTATACTGATCCTGCTGCGACGGGTTCTGCGACCTCGCGACGACCGAAGCGCCGGTAAAGTCGCGGTCGTTCTCGGGCAGCCAGTCCCAGAAGCGCCAGGCGGTGATCGAGGTGAAGGTGCCGGGACCGACATCCCACTTCACGCGCAGCGAAGCGCCGCCGATCTTGTTGCCGGCATTGAGGCTGGCATCGATGTCGGTCAGGCGATCATAGACGTTGCGGCTCGGCACCGTGTAATTATAGCCGGGGTTGGCAGCGGCCAGCCGGGCGATGATCGCGTCATATTGGCGGGTGAGCGCCCGCTGCGTCGTCCCGACGCGAACAAAGGCGGTGCCGCAGCACTCGGGGTCCTGCTTGCTGTAGTCGCCCGCCAGCGTGATGCTGAGATCCTCGTTCGGCTGGAACAGAAGCTGGCCGCGAAGGCCCAGATTGTCCTGCTCGTTGATCCAGCGGTCGGTCCGGGTGTTGAACAAAGTGCCGCGCCGGCTGGTGGTGGCGATCGCGATACGCGCCGCGATCTTGTCCGACAGCGGACCGGAGACCGCCGCCTTGGCCTGGCGTAAATTGAGATTGCCGACGGTCACTTCGGCGCGGCCCTCGAAATCGAAGGTCGGCTGGTTGGTCGTGATGTTGATCGCGCCAGCCGTCGTGTTCTTGCCGTAAAGCGATCCTTGCGGCCCGCGCAAAACTTCGACCTGATCGACGTCGAGGAAGTCGAAGGTCGCCGCAGCGACGCGCGAATTATAGACGTCATCGACATAGATGCCGACGCCCTGTTCGAAACCGTCGCTGGTCAGCCCAAAGGGGACACCGAGCCCGCGGATATTCACCGAGGTATTGCGCGGGTTCGAGGTGTAGACCTGCAGCGTCGGGGCGAGCTGCTGGAGCTTCACGACGTTGAAATTGCCGGTCGCCTCGATCGAATCGCCGCGGATCACCGAAATCGCGACCGGCACTTCCTGCGCCGTTTCCTGGCGACGGCGGGCGGTCACGATGATGATATCGCCACGGCTGACATCATCGCCGTCCTGCGCTGTGTTGGTTGCGGTGGCCGAAGTGGCGGCTTCCTCATTGGCAGTCGCGGCGCCCTCCGCCGCAACGGCCGGCTGCGCCGCGAAGGCGAGCACGAAGGATAGGGTGATGGCACTCGCCGACAAGCGGCCGCGCACGGACGGATATTTCGCGGTCATGACAATTTTCCTGTTGCTTTGAAGTTGCACGAAAAATTGCCACATCCGGCGGTCCGGTCTGCGGCATTTTAAGGATGGGGCAAAGGCTAGCCCCCTTGGGAGATGGATCAGTTCGGGTAGCGATGGCGCTCGGTGATATCGACCTGCACCAGCTTGCCTTCATGCACGGTAAGTTGGATCGCACCGAAGCGCAGCTTTTCAAGCGCGTCGAGCACCGTCTGGACGGAACGCGACACAGCCTCGCGCTGGACCGGAGCCTTTTCTGCTGAAGCGGACATTTGTTTCCCTTTCCCTGCGACACCCTGTCGATTCGTCCACAAGCATATGCCAATCGATTTAGTTGACAATGATTGATTTGCTTTCTGCGGCGAAAGGCCCGGTTCGCACGCCCAAGCGAAATTTTGCCGATCGGCGCGTTTTGCACGCGCGGGACGCTAGGGATTGCGCGCGACTCCCAGTGCTGGCAAAGGCGTGTGCGATGACAAAAATTAACGATCTGATGGCGCGCGGAACCGCCCTTCTGGGCAGCGAATACGCGATTTTGTGCGGTGCGATGAGCTGGGTTTCGGAGCGAAACCTGGTCAGCGCGATCAGCAATGCCGGCGGTTTCGGCGTGATCGCCTGTGGTGCCATGACGCCCGAATTGCTCGATACCGAGATCGCAGCGACCAAGGCGCTCGCGACCAAGCCTTTCGGCGTCAACCTGATCACCATGCACCCGCAATTGTTCGACCTGATCGACATTTGCGCGAAGCATCGCGTCGGCCATGTCGTGCTCGCCGGCGGCCTGCCGCCCAAGGGCAGCCTTGAGGCGATCAAGGCATCCGGCGCGAAGGTGATCTGCTTTGCGCCGACGCTGGCGATGGGCAAGAAGCTGGTCCGTTCGGGCGTGGACGCGCTGGTGATCGAGGGCATGGAAGCCGGTGGACATATCGGCCCCGTGTCGACGAGCGTGCTGGCGCAGGAAATCCTGCCCGCGCTCGCGGACGAGGTGCCGATCTTCGTCGCCGGCGGCATCGGCCGCGGCGAGGCGATCGCGGGCTATCTGGAGATGGGCGCTTCGGGCGTCCAACTCGGCACTCGCTTCGTCTGCGCGACCGAAAGCATCGCGCACCCCAATTTCAAAAAGGCCTTCATCCGCGCTTCGGCGCGTGACGCCGTCGCCAGCGTCCAGATCGACCCGCGCCTGCCTGTCATCCCGGTGCGTGCGCTGAAAAATGCTGGCACCGAGGAATTCACCGCCAAGCAGCGCGAAGTCGCCAATCTGCTCGACGGCGGCAGTGTCGACATGCTGGAGGCACAACTGCAGATCGAACATTATTGGGCTGGCGCGCTGCGCCGCGCGGTGATCGACGGCGACGTCGAAAACGGTTCGTTAATGGCAGGGCAATCTGTCGGTATGGTAACCGGCGAAGAGACCGTGGGGGAAATCATCGCGTCGCTGGTGCAGCAGGCCGAAGCCGCCTTGCAGGCCCGGGGTTGATGCCGCATGATTTGGCGGCTGGGGAGTGGAGCATGACTTTGTTGCGGAAGATTATCGTCGTCGGACTGCTTGCGAGCATCGCGGGCTGCACCAAGCCGCCGCCGCCGCCGCCGCCGCCTCCCCCGCCCCCTCCGCCGCCGGTCGTGATCATCGTACCGCCGCGTCCGCTGCCGCCCGGCAATGCCTCGCTGACCCAGATCCTGCCCGGTCGCGCGATCGACGGACGCTTCGTGACCGCGAACAGCAACGTCACCGGCGACCGCGCCTTCTGGCAGATGAAGATCGCGCTGAACGTCGCCGCGATCGGCTGCCGCGGGCTGGAGGAAGCCACTCTGGTTTCAGCCTACAACAATATCATCAAGTCGCATGGCAAAGCGATCAAGGCGACTGAAAAGACCGTCATCACCGACCTCGGCAAGGCGAACAAGACGAACGGCATCAAGGAGCGTGATCGCCTGTCGACCCAGTTGTTCAACTATTTCGCGCAGCCGCCTGCCCAGCGCGCCTTCTGCGCGCGCGCCAACGAGGTCGCGCAGATCGTGTCGACGACGCCCCCCGCCGACGTCGTCGCGCAGGCACCAGCCCATCTTGCGCGGCTCGACCAGCCCTTCGTCGATTTCTATGAAGCCTATGCGAAATACCAGCTCGACGTCATGGAATGGGACGCCAAATATGCGCCCCCGCCGCCGATCATGAGCGCACCCGCCCCGCTGACGACAAACCCGAGCGTGATCTATGGCCCGACGACGACGACCGCGCCGGGCGCCGCTTATAGTCCGACGACGCCAGGGACGCCCGGGACCAATCCGGGCAACTAGGCGGCGAACAGTAAATATTCACGCACGCCCTTGGCGTCGGGGCACGGCATCTGTTAGCACCGTCGGGACATGACAAACGCCCCGCCCCCGCCCTCGACCGCCGCCCAGTCGGCGCGCACGATCCTGACGCGGCTGCACGAGGTGATGGCCGCGCGCACCCACGCGCAGGGCAAGCTCAACCAGGTCGTCGGTATCATCGGCGAATGCCTCGATAGCGAGGTCTGCTCGATTTATCTGCTGCGCGAGGGTGCGCTCGAACTTTATGCGACGCGCGGGTTGAAGCAGGAGGCGGTGCATGTCACGCGCCTCGGTCTTGGCGAAGGTCTGGTTGGCACGATCGCCGAACAGATCGAGACGCTCAACCTCGACGAAGCGGCGGCGCATCCCGACTTCTCCTATCGCCCCGAAACCGGCGAAGAATTGTTCCATAGCTTTGCCGGGGTGCCGATCATCCGCCGCGAACGTGCGGTCGGGGTCCTCTGCGTCCAGCACAGCGACCCGCGCCGCTATGACGATATCGAGATCGAGACGCTGCAGACCGTCGCGATGGTGCTGTCCGAACTGATCGCCAACGCTGACCTGGTCGACACCACCGCACGGATCGACGCTGCCGAGGCCGACCAGTCGAGCCAGCGGCTGACCGGCCAGAAACTCGTCGATGGCATGGGCCGCGGCGTCGCGGTGTTCCACCAGCCTCGCGTCGTCATCGAGCATACCGTCGCCGAGGATACCGAAGCCGAACGTCACAGAGTTTACGCGGCCTTCGACAAGATGCGCGAACAGATCGACCGCATGGCGAGCCAGGCTGAATTCGGCGTCGGCGGCGAGCATGACGAAGTGCTCGAGATGTACAAGATGTTCGCCTATGACGAGGGCTGGTCGCGGCGGATCAACGAAGCGATCGACAGCGGCCTGACCGCCGAGGCGGCGATCGAGCGCGTCCAGCAACGCACCCGCATGCGGATGCGCCAGATCGACGATCCGCTGCTGCGCGACCGGATGCACGACCTGGAGGACCTCTCCAATCGGCTGATACGGATCGTTTCGGGCCAGCTCGGCACGGCGGCGCAGATGGGGTTGCGGCAGGATTCGATCCTGATCGCGCGCAACCTCGGCCCTGCCGAACTGCTCGAATATGATCGCCGCCGTCTGAAGGGCGTGGTGCTCGAGGAAGGGTCGCTGACAGCGCATGTCATCATCGTCGCGCGCGCGATGGGGGTGCCGGTCATTGGGCGCGTGCGCGATGTCCGCACCGTCATCCGCGACGGCGACATGCTGTTGCTCGACGCGGCCGATGGGACGGTGCACGTCCGTCCCAGCCCGTCGACAGACGACGCTTTCGACGCCAAGCTGGAGGTTTCGCAGAAGCGCCGCGCCAATCTTGCGGCGCTGCGCGACCTGCCGGCGGTGACCAAGGACGGCGTGTCGATCGAACTGATGATCAACGCGGGGCTACGCGAGGATATTGCGGCGCTCGATCTGACCGGGGCGCGCGGTATCGGGCTGTTCCGCACCGAGTTCCAGTTCCTGGTGTCGGCGACGATGCCGCAACGCGAGCGTCAGCAGCGCCTCTATCGCGACGTGCTCGACGCCGCGGGCGACCGGCCGGTGATCTTTCGCACCGTCGACATCGGCGGCGACAAGGCGCTGCCCTATATGAACACCGACACGGTGCTCGAGGAAAATCCGGCGATGGGCTGGCGCGCGCTGCGCCTCGCGCTTGAACGCGAAGGCCTGCTCAAGGTCCAGGCGCGCGCGCTGATGGAAGCGGCGGCGGGGCGGACGCTCAACGTCATGTTCCCGATGGTGTCCGAGCCATGGGAATATGAAGCGGCGCGGGCGCTGTTCGTCGGCCAGCGCGCATGGCTCGCCAGCCACAACAAGAAATTGCCCGTCGCGATCCGTTATGGCGCGATGCTCGAAGTGCCGGGACTGGCGGAAACACTGGACCTCATGCTGCCGCACCTCGACTTCCTGTCGATCGGCACCAACGACCTCACCCAGTTCCTGTTCGCCGCCGACCGTGCCCACCCGCGCCTCGCCGAGCGGTACGACTGGCTGTCGCCAACGGTGATGCGCTTCCTGTCACGCGTCGTGAAGACCGTTGCGGGATCGAAGGTCACGCTGGGCGTGTGCGGCGAAATGGGCGGACGCCCGCTTGAAGCAATGGCGCTGCTCGGCATCGGCATCGAGCGGCTGTCGATCACCCCGGCTGGCGTGGGGCCGGTCAAGGCGATGATCCGCTCGCTCGACCTTGCCGCATTGCGGCGCGACATCCCTGCGATCCTCGCGCAGCCGACATCGACGCCCCGCGCCCAATATGCCGATTGGGCCAAGGCGCATCAGGTCGACCTCGGCGACTGACATCCGCGAGGCGGCGGCGCGCCCGCCACGGCGCCAAAAATCCAACCTTCCGGCTTTCTTCTAAGGGCTTGTTAACCAATTGTGTCTAGCTCCCGGAAAGGAATTCGGTGGGGCTAGACAGGGATTTTCCGGCATATGTTCATGCGCGTGGGCCAGTTCGATGCGGCGAACGACGTTCCCGGGAACGACGAGGCGATACGGGTCGCAGTACTGCTTCCCTGTTACAATGAGGGACTGGTGCTGCGAACGGTGATCGAGAGATTCCGCGCCGCGCTGCCCGATGCGACCATCTACGTCTATGACAACAACAGCCGCGACGATTCCGTCGCGGTGGCGCAGAGCGCCGGGGCCGTCGTCCGCTCGGAAAAGCGCCAGGGAAAGGGCTTTGTCGTCCGTCGCATGTTCGCGGACATCGACGCCGACATCTATATCATGTGCGACGCCGACGAGACCTATGACGCGTCGGCGGTGTCGTCGCTTGTCGCCGAACTGGTCGACAATGGGCTCGACATGGTCGTCGGCACCCGTGTCGATACCAGCGGCACGGCCTATCGTCCGGCGCACCGCTTCGGCAACTGGATGCTGACCTCGCTCGTCCGCACCATGTTCGGCGGCGGCTTCAGCGATATGCTCAGTGGTTACCGCATTTTTTCGCGGCGGTTCGTGAAGTCCTTTCCCCTGATGTCGCAGGGTTTCGAGATCGAGACCGAACTGACGATCCACGCGCTGCAACTGGCGATGCCGGTCACCGAGATGCCAACGCGGTTCAAGGATCGCATCGAGGGATCCGAAAGCAAGCTGCAGACGGTGTCCGACGGCTTCCGCATCCTGTGGACGATCGTCACCCTGCTCAAACAGGAGCGGCCATTCTTCCTGTTCGGTATCGTGGCGCTGGCGATGATGACGGCCTCGCTGACATTCGGTTATCCGGTGATCGCGGAATATATGCGTAGCGGCACCGTGCCGCGCCTGCCCACCGCGATCCTTGCAACGGGGACGATGATCCTCGGTTTCCTCAGCCTGTTCTGCGGCCTGATCCTCGACACGGTGACGCGCGGCCGCAAGGAAGCGAAGCTGCTTCGGTATCTTGAACTGCCAGGCATCGAGGCGCGTCTCGAGGGGCGCAACACCAGCATGACCGTCGGCGCCGCACGATGAGGGAAAGCCGGAACAATCCCCGGATATGGGATACCGACTGGCTTGTCCTGCGGCCGCTGGCGCGCCTGATCGAAGACCATGTCCGCGCGCATGTCCGGCCACCGGCGAGCCTGCTCGACATGGGTTGCGGCGACATGCCTTACAAATCGACGATTGAGCGGCTGGGGATCACTTATATCGGGGCGGATCTCGACGACAGCGCCGACCTGCGCATCAATGACAAGGGGCAAGTGCCGCTAGACGCTGGCAGCATCGACGCGCTGTTGTCGGTTCAGGTGCTCGAACATGTCCGCGACATCCCGGCCTATTGCGCGGAACTCCGGCGCCTGCTGAGCGACGACGGGACGCTGTTCCTGTCGACGCACGGGACGTGGCTTTATCATCCTCATCCCGAGGATCACCGCCGCTGGACGAACATCGGCCTGGTCGCCGAACTCGAAGGCCAGGGTTTTGCGGTCGAGGAGATTGTCCCTGTAGTCGGGCCGCTGGCAACCACGACGCTGATCCGCTTAACCGGCTTCGTTTATGTGTTGGGCAAAGTCCCGCTCGTCGGCCGCCCGATCGGAAAGCTGCTAGGCGTGATCATGAATCTCCGCGCATTGCTCGAGGACAAGCTGACCCCCGAGGCCATCCGCCGCAACGATGCATGCGTCTATTTCGTGCGGGCAAAAAAACGCGACGCATGATCGCCCGCCCCGCCTTCATTTATGCGATGGTATCCGGAATATGCCTGACGCTGCACAATCTGGTATTGATCCTCGGCGATCAGATCGGTTGGGTCTTGCCGCTCTCGATCCTGGTCTCATTCTGCCTGAGCGCGATCACCGGCTATGTGCTCCATAGCCTTTTCACCTTCCGCGAACCGATGCATGCGAGCAATTTCTTCCGCTATGCTGTCGCGATGTCGGCAAATATCCCGCTGGCCCTAGTCGCTGTATGGTTCTGGCATGTTGCCGTCGGGCTGGAGATGATCTGGGCGTCGCCGATCGCGACGATCTGTATGCTCGGGGTGAATTTCATTCTGAGCCGGTGGGCGATCCTATCCAAAAGCAAACAGGTATCCTGACATGATCGACAGTCAAATTGACCCCAAGCAATTGCAGGCCATTCTGGGCAAGCACCTGCCGGTCTACACCGCCAAGGCGCCGCATTATCAGGCAGTCATGCTCGACAGCCTGCTCGAACTGTGGGTCGGCCCACACGAGCGCCTGCTCGACATCGGCGGCGGAACGGGCGTCATCGCGCAGGCGATGTCCGAACTTTTCCCGGTCGGATCGGTCGAAGCGGTCGATCTGGTCGACCGTTTTTGCCCGACACTGACGGTCAAGACGAGCCGCTACGACGGCCAGCATATTCCGTGTGAAGCGGGCGCCTATGACGCCGCGACCCTGAACAATGTCCTCCACCATGTCCCGGTTGCCGCGCGCGACGGCCTGCTGCGCGAAATCCGCCGGGCAGTGTCGGGACCTGTGTACATCAAGGATCATCTTTGTGCGGGGGCGATCGACAAAGCGCGGCTGACCGCGCTCGATGCTTGGGGCAACATCCCCTTCGGCGGCATGGTCAAAGCCGCATATCTGACACAGGAAGAATGGGATGAACTGGCTGCGGGCGCGGGCTATGTAATTGGTGCGGTCGCCTCTCCGGCTTCCTACCGCGCCGGTCCCGCCGGCATGGCATTCCCCAACCGGCTCGAAATCACGATGCGTTTCGACCCGGCCTAGCCCTCCCACCAAAGGCCCGCCGCCCGTGCATATCCTGTCGGTCAGCAATTTCTTCGACACCCATGGCGGTGGACTGGAGCGCGTTGCCGGCCATCTGAGCCGCGAATTCGTGGAAGCCGGTCACAGCGCCGCCTGGGCGGCCAGCGATGCCGACGGCTTGCCCGACAATCCCGCCGAACCGGTCGCACTGCATTGCGTCAACCCCACCGAAGCGCTGACCGGGTTGCCGATGCCGTTACCGGGGCCCCGATCTGCGCTCCGACTATTCAAGGCGGTGGGCAAAAGCGATCTCGTCGTGATTCACGACGCCCTGTATGTCACGTCGATATGGGCGATGCTGTTCGCCAAGGCGCGTGGCAAACCGACCGTGTTGATCCAGCACATCGCCGCCATCCCCTTTGCCAACCCGGTGATGAAGGCGTTGATGCGCCTCGCCAACGCCGTTGTCACGCGGCCGATGATGGCGGCGGCGGATACGCTGGCCTTCATCAGCGAGACGGTGCGGAGCGACCTGTTGGGACCGCGACCGGGCCGCGCCTCGCTGTTGCTGTTCAACGGCGTCGAGCATTCGGTTTTCAACTCTGTGCCCCGCATTCCCCGCGACGATGTTCGGGCACAATGGAGACTGCCCGCCGATGCCCCGCTGGCGATTTTCGTCGGCCGCTTCGTCGAGAAAAAGGGGATGAATATCCTGCGCGCGCTGGCCGAATTGCGGCCCGACATGCATTTCGCGCTGGTCGGCAAGGGGCCGATCGATCCCGCGACATGGGGGCTCGGCAATATCCATATCCTCGGCCACCAGGGGCAGCAGGCGGTCGCCGACCTGTACCGTGCCGGCGACATGCTGATCCTGCCCAGTGTCGGCGAAGGATATCCGCTGGTGATCCAGGAAGCGATGGCCTGCGGCCTGCCGGTGGTTTGCGGCGACCATAGCGCACGGGCCGATCCGGGCGCGACGCAGTGGCTGACCGGGGTCGATATCGACCTCGGCGACCCGCGGGCATCGGCAGAGCGCTGCGCGGCGGCGATCGACGCAGCAAGGACATCGCCGGTCGATGTGGAGGCGATGGCGCAATATGCCGCGGAACATTACAGCTGGCACCACATGGCCAGCGCGATCATCGCCGATCAGGCCTGACTTCCACCATCAGTCCAGCATGGCGACGCGGCATCCCGCTTTCGACAACCGATCGGCAAGCCCCGCATTGGCGCGGGCCACCGATGCCTGCGGCGTAAAATCATAATAGGCCGAGATCGGCGCCAATACTGGCTCCCCGACCAGAGCGACCGCAGGATGGCCGACGCACAGCTGTTGCGCCAGCCCCGGATCGATCGCCCCGCGTAGCAGGCGGATCGGCCGCCGGTCGAGGAAAGGCGGATTAATGACCAGGTCGGTGGAAAATGGCGCATCGGTATCGCCAACGACAACATAGTCGGCGCGGCTGGCGTCGATGCGTTTGGAAACCCGAGCGAACGGTGTGTAGAATTGATGCGCCATCCATGCCTGCATCGGCAACAGCACGCACAGGCCCGCCGCCGTGGCGCGCAAGAGCACGGACCGCCATATCGCCCGGTCCTGCCCCAGCGTTATCCAGCCATAGGCCGCAAGCAGGATGCAGCTGCCCATCACCGCATGGAGATAACGATAACCGAACCCATGGCCCTGATAGGGCAGGATCACCGCCATCACGATGATGGTGAGCAGCACGCCCGCGGCAAGCGCGCCGGCCAGCCGGTCGCGGCGTATCATGCGAAACCCGATCAGCAACAGCGGCACGAGTAACAGATGCTGCCAGGCAGCGAAGCGGAGAAGATTGGCGGCCATATTGGCGAGCGCCATGCGATTGCCCTTGTGCAATTCGGTCAGCAACCGGGTGAGATAGTCGACGCCCTCCGGCTTGTGCACGACGTCGCTCGCTTGCGAAATCGCCCACATCGCATTCGGCCACCACAGCCAGAAGGCTCCGATCGCGGCATAGCCGACAAAATAGAAGGCGGCGCGGCCCCAGCTCTTTTCGAGCAGCAACAGGAACAGGATCGGTCCGGCGAATAGCGGGTGCATATGCGGCTGGTGCAAACCGACGGCGAAGAAGCCCACCGCCAGCGCCACGCCGTCCATCCACCATCGGCGGCCGAGGAAGAGCCACAGCCAGCAGAGATTGAGTGCGAGATGCGCGGGCATCGCATAGGCGGTCATCCCGGTGAACAGGACCTGCGCCGAGCCGGCATAAAGAAGCATGGCAACGACCGGCGCCTCCCGGTCCTGCGGCCAGATGCGCCGTGCGCATCCCCACAGCGCGAGCGCGCCGACGAAGGTCATCAGCGGCCCGGTCAATGTCGGCGTGGCGACAAGGCCGACTAGCGATCGCAGCGCGGCATTCAGCGGCAGATAGGCCGACACCCAGGCGCCGCGTTGCTCGGCGGGATAGAGAAACATCGTGTTGAGCGCATCGGCATGGTCCCGCCACAGCGACGGAAGCGGCGCAGCGAGGACCCCTTTCGCAAATATCGCAGCGTCGAATGCCGCCATCTGCTCGTCGCGGCTGAGATCATGGCCCGACAGGATCAAATAATGGCCCGCGAAAGCGGCCGCTGCCATGGTGCCTCCAACCACAAGCGCCAGTCGCCAGCTCCCGGAGAAGCCGGCCTCGTGTCGCACAGGGCGCCACAAACAGAGGGCGATCGCGACAGTTCCGGCCAGCAGAAGCCATTGGTCCTGGCGATGGAGATAGAAAAGGCTGAGGTTGGCTCCGCCACCGACGGCAAACAGCAACAGCATCGCCGCGACGACAAGCCCGGCCATGCAGAACAAGGGCGCACGGAGGCGCAGTGTCGGCGATGCCATCATGCCCTTCGAAACCACCATCGCCTTTCCCGTCCCCTTTGAGGACCGCGTCGCACGATCATGCCTAATTTGACGTTAATTTTGCGCGTCACGATAGCCTGTACAAGCCCAATGTTTCCGTTATGTTCCGCATATCGATTCGACAGGAGAGACAGATGAGCGAGACCCCCACCCGCGCCACCGGCCAATGCCATTGCGGCGCCATCCGCTATTCGATGCCGACCACCGTCGTCCACCACGCGCTGTGCAACTGCCAGGACTGCCGCCGCCACGCCGGCGCGCCGCTCGTCGGCTGGGCGCTTGTCGGGCAGGACGAGCTGGAAGTAACCGGCACGCCGAAAATCTATGCCTCGTCCGACCATGGCCGTCGCCATTTCTGCGGCGATTGCGGCACCGGGCTTTTCTACACCAGCGAAGCGGTGTTCCCGGGCCAGATCGACGTCCAGTCGGCGACGCTCGACGACCCCGACCTGATCCCCGCACAGGTCCAGATCCAGACCGCCGAGCGCATCGGCTGGATGGAAACGCTTGGCGATCTGCCGACCTTCGAGCGCTATCCGGGCTAGCGCCTGCCGTCCGCCTCGACGATCGCTCGAACCAGCGCGGCGATGTCGAGCCGCACCTTGCCGTCGTCATATCCCTGGCGCACGATCACCAGCCCGCGCGAGGGCATGACGACCATATATTGGCCGCGATTGCCGAACGCGCCGAAGGCGTCGGCGGGAATGCCATCGGACTTGTTGAAGAGCCAGAAGCCGGCACCATAGCCGAAGTCGCCGGCTGGCTGCGGTCCGCTCGGCGTCGTGACGAAGCGGCGCCAATTTTCGGGCAAAACCCGCTTGCCGGCCCACATCCCGTCATTCTGGTAGAGCAGGCCGAGCCGCGCGAGATCGCGCGCGGTGGTCGATACCTGGCTCGACAGGATATAATCGCCGTCCTTGTCATGCTCGGCGAAGGTGCGGGTCATGCCGAGCCGGTCGAAGAAGGCGGCGGGATCGAGGTGCAGGTCGCGGCGGATCACCGCCGAGCGTTTGTTCTTTTCGTCTTCGGCCTTCTGCTGCGCGGCCTTGAGCGACTGGACCGCGAGCAACGTGTCGTTGTTGGCATAGCGATAGACGCTGCCCGGCGGGTTGAGCAGCGGCCATTGCACCGTCCACTGCCGCACCGACGCGCCGCCCATGTAAATGGCGTCGCTGCGGTTGCCCGCGGTGTCGCTGGTCAGCCCGCTCGCCATGCGCATCAATTGTTCGGTGGTGATCGCGGCGCGCGGATCGCCCGGCGTCTGCCAGTCGGCGATCATCGCGGGCCTTGTCACGTCGATGTCGCCGTTCAGCACGCCATGGCCGATGAGTGTCGCCGCCATCGACTTGGCGACCGAGAAGGTGCGCTGCGCGGTGTGGAGGCCGTGCCCCTGCTGATAGCGTTCGATCGCGATCTTGCCATCCTTGACGATCAGCAGCGAACTGGTGCGCCCGCCGAAGCGCTCCATATCCATCGTCGCCAACTCATAAGGTGTCGCGTTGCGCGGCCGCGGTGCCAGCGCGTCGCGATCGCCGAGCGGCCATGGCTGGTCGTCGAGGTTCGGCCGGCCGGGACGATAGCCGCTCCGCTCGCCCGGCGCCGTGCCGATGGGCAAGGTCACACAGCCCTGTTCGCCGTCCCATTCGGCGATGCGCGGCGGCATGTCCTCGCGGTAGCGCACGCTGACGCGCTTCGCCCTGTCGTCGATATCGGCCTTTTGCAGGCGGATATCGGGTTCGATCTCGGGATAGATGTTGGTGAGTTCGTCGCGCTCGATATCGGCGAGCGCCTTGCCCGCGCCGTTCCACAGCGCCGAACAGGTGGCCCCGGCGCGATAACCCGCCGCCCACGCGCGGTTGATCTCGGCATTGGGTTCCGCTGCGTGCGCCGGCAGGGCGGCGAAGGCCAGCGCCGCGCCGAGGATCAGGAAGCGCAGCATCTCAGGGCCGCGCGCCAAAGGCCTGGCGCTGCGGCTTTTTGGCGCGGTCCCACCAGGCGCGGCGGAGGACATCGGCGATACGTTCGGGATCGTCCGATTCGAAGCGGACGAGCAGCGCGTGCCAACCCTCGTAATGCGGGGTTTGCCAGAAGGTGTCGGGATCGGTTTCAAGCAGGATGTCCTTTTCGTCGGGTTGGCACATCGCCGCGAAGCTGCCCGCCTCGCGCCCCGGCGCAGCGAGCGCCTTGCCGTTGAGCTTTGGACAGGGCGTACCATAGAAAGGCAGCATTTCGACATCGGGGAGCGCGCAGGCAAAGGCGACGACATCGGCCCAGCTGTCGAACTTCGGTGTCATGTCGGCTCCGCCTCTCAATATCTTGGCGGCTTGGGGCGCACCACGACCTGCTCCACCGCGTCCCCGACCGGCTTCATCGGCTGGAACCGCATGCCATCGACAACCAGCCGATCGCCGACAATCGAATAATCGAACAGCGCCTGCCCGCCGCGCGGACAGCAATTGCCGTCGCCGTCGCGCGCAACCGGGACGATCGCGAACATCTCGTCGAAGCGGAAGTCGGCGGGGCCGCGCAGCCAATAGCCCTTGGGGAGCAACTTGCCGCCTTCGTCGTACCAGCCGCCGATATCGATCTGGTGCCAGGTCGCCGCCGCGCCCTCCCCCGCGAACAGCGCATCGGCGTTGCCGCCGCCGCTGCCCGCCAGCGTCCCGGTGACATGGACGAGGCTGCGCTCGCCATTGCTCGACACGAGATCGGGGGTGCCGATCACGCCCGAGCTTTCGGCAAAGCCCGCAAGCGCCGTCTTGCCCGCCGCATCGCGCGCGATCAGTACGACCATCCACGCGCCCGGACCATCGCGCGGGGCGAGCGAGAGTTTCTGCCACAACAAGGTGCCGCCGCGTTCGGGCACGTCGATCCGCCCGCTCGCCTCGACGCCGCAGCGACCGCCATAATCATAGAGGCAGGTGTCGGCGATCTTCGCGATGCGATCGGGCGCGAGCGAGATTTTCTTCGCGACGTTGGCGCGGCTGCATTCGCTTTCGATGCTGCCACTGGGGCAGGAAATGACGGGCGTCGCGATGGCGGCGAGTGCAAGGGTCAAAGACATGGCTGTTTCCCGGACATGGTGCGACCCGATGCGATGGCTAAGGCGAAGCAGCGACCGAGGCAAGCGCGCCTTAAGGAGACAAAGGATACGCAAGCACGCATCCGAAATGTCTCCTTTGCCGCCTTAAGACCGGTGTGGACCGAGGTGGCCAGCAGCAAGCAGTTCGGGATAAGCGGCACCGTCATCCCACAGGGATGATCATGCCGGGATTTATTAGGAAAGCGGTTTTTGCGGGGACGAGCGGACGGTAGCGGTCACTCCCTTACCTTGTCATTCCCGCGAAAGCGGGAACCCAGTGTGGGGTCAGCCTAAGGACGCTCTGGGTCCCCGCTTTCGCGGGGATGACCAACATTGGGGCTGCTAAAGCCGTCCTCACCCCCGCGCCTTCCTTTGTTCGTCCCACCAAGCCAGCCGCTCGGCGATGCGCTTTTCGAAGCCGCGGTCGGTCGGGCGGTAATAGGTCTGCGGCCCCATCTCCTCGGGCCAATAGTCGGCGCCCGAAAAGCCGCCCTCGGCATCATGGTCATATTCATAACCCGCGCCGTACCCCAAGTCCTTCATCAGCTTGGTCGGGGCGTTGAGGATGTTCGCGGGCGGCGCGAGGCTGCCGGTGTCGCGCGCCGAGGCGAAGGCGGCCTTCTGCGCGGCATAGGCGGCGTTCGATTTGGGCGCGGTGGCGAGATAGAGGCACGCCTGCACGATCGCGAGTTCGCCCTCGGGCGAGCCGAGGAACTGGTACGCGTCCTTCGCGGCGAGGCATTGCACCAGCGCCTGCGGATCGGCGAGGCCGACATCCTCGCTCGCGAAACGCACGAGGCGGCGCAGCACATAAAGCGGCTCCTCGCCCGCGACGAGCATGCGCGCCATATAATAAAGCGCGGCCTGCGGGTCTGATCCGCGCAGCGCCTTGTGGAGCGCGCTGATCAGATTGTAATGGCCGTCGCGGTCCTTGTCGTAAACCGGCATGCGGCGGTGGAGCAGCTGCGCGAGCGCCGCCGGGTCGAGCGGCTCGGCGATGCCCGCCGCGAACAATGTCTCGACCTGATTGAGAAGGAAACGCCCGTCGCCGTCGGCGCTGGCGGTCAGCGCCTCGCGCGCCGCGTCGGTCAGCGGCAGCGGTTTGCCCACCTCTTCCTCGGCACGGCCCAGCAAGGTCGCCATCGCCGTCTGGTCGAGACGGTGGAGGACGAGCACCTGCGCGCGGCTGAGCAGCGCCGCGTTCAGGGCAAAGCTGGGGTTCTCGGTCGTCGCGCCGACGAGCACCACCGTGCCGCGCTCGACATAGGGCAGGAAACCGTCCTGCTGCGCCCGGTTGAAGCGATGGATTTCGTCCACGAAGAGCAGGGTGCGCTTGCCCGCCGCCGCCATCTTTTCGGCATCGGCGAAGACCTTCTTGAGGTCGGCGACGCCCGAGAAGACCGCCGACAGCGGAGCAAACCGCATGCCGACCGCTTCCGCCAGCAACCGCGCGATCGTCGTCTTTCCGGTGCCCGGGGGACCCCACAGGATGATCGACGACAATTGCCCCGCGGCGACCATCCGCCCGATCGCGCCGTCGGACCCGGTCAGATGTTCCTGCCCGACGACTTCGGACAGGGTCCTGGGACGCAGCCGTTCGGCGAGCGGTGCCGTGCCGGGCGGGCCGCCGGCGGCGCGCATCGGCGCATCGTCACCGAACAGGTCGTCGGCCACCGCCGCCTATCCCCGCCGCTGTTTCTGACGGATCAGCCGGATATAGGTGTCGGCGACCGTCTGGTTGATCGCGTCCCATTGATAGTGATGGCTCTCGGCGAGTGCCGCCGCGCCGTGCTTCGCGCGCAGGCCGATATCCTGGCAATAATGCTGCAGATGGTCGGCGAAGCCGGTGATCAGTCCCGGCGACACGAGATAGCCCGTCACGCCATGCTTGACGATGCTCGCACTGCCCGTCGCGCGCGCCGCCACCACCGGCAGCCCGCACGCCATCGCCTCGAGCGTCACATTGCCGAAGGTTTCGGTGACCGAGGGATTGAAGAAGACATCGCACGAGGCGAGCGCGCGGGCGAGGTCCTGACCGCCCTGAAACCCGACGAACTTGGCGTCGGGCAGGCGCGATTCGAACCAGTCGCCGGCGGGTCCCTCGCCGATCACCACCACCTCGTGGCGCACCTTGCGGCGGTTGAGCTGGTCGATCGCGTCGGCGAAGACGTCGAGCCCCTTTTCCATCACCAGCCGGCCGAGGAAGGCGACGACGGGGACATCGTCGGCGATGCCCCAGCTTTGCCGCCAGCTGTTGTCGCGGCGCCCGGGGTTGAACACGTCGCGCTCGACCCCGCGGGTCCAGATGCCGATGTCGTAATTCATCCGTTGCTCGCGCAGCACCTGCGCAAAGCTCTCGGACGGCGCGATCAGCGCATCGCATTTGCGGTAGAGCTTGCGCAGCCAGGCGACGATCACCGGTTCGATGAACGAGAGGTTGTAATAGCGGAAATAGGTTTCGAAGCGGGTGTGCACCGAACAGGCGACCGGCAGGCGGCGGCGGCGCGCCCAGGCCGCGGCCTGACGGCAGACGCGGTCGGGGCTGGAAATATGCATGATGTTCGGGGCGAATGCGGCGAGATCCTCGCGCACGCGGCCCGAAAAATGGAGCGGGATGCGATATTCGGGTCGGTTCGGGATCGCCATCGACGGCACGCTGACCAGGTCGCCGGTCGGCTCGAAATCGGGATTGGCGACGGTCGGCGAATAGACGCGCACCGCCGCGCCCTGGCTGAGCAGATAACCGACAAGCCGGTTGAGCGCCTTGTTGGCACCATCGACGGTCATGTTGTAATTGCCGCTGAACAGCGCGATGCGGAGATCGGAAATTTCCATCCCGCCTCCGCTAATCGTCTCGGCAGGCAAAGGCAATCTTAGTCGCCGGTCTCCGACGGCGCCTCGAGTTCGACCACGACCGGCGGATGCAGGCGCAGGCGATGGACGCGACGTTCGTCGGCCTCGGTCACCTCGATCCGCCAGCCGCTCGGATGGACAAGGATTTCGCCGACCTCGGGCACATGCCCCGCAAGCACCGCCGACAGGCCGCCCAGCGTATCGACATCTTCCTCGATCTCGGCGAGGCGCGGGTCGATCGCTTCGCCGATATCGTCGAGTTCGGCGCGCGCATCGGCGTCCCAGCAGCCGTTTTCGCCCGGCGTGAACAGCAGCACCGGCTCGTCGTCATGCTCGTCTTCGATCTCGCCGACGATTTCCTCGACCAGGTCCTCGATGGTAACAAGACCTTCGGTGCCCGAATATTCGTCGATCACGATGGCGAGATGGGTGCGCTGGGCGCGCATGTCGGCGAGCAGGTCGAGCACGCCCATCGATTGCGGCACGTACAGCGGCTGGCGGATCAGGTCGAG
>Ga0155175_133_pt3 | contig 23412 bp, 24 predicted proteins | sample RifCSPhighO2_01_FD_106143 | JGI IMG/M metagenome (GOLD analysis project Ga0155175, IMG submission 106143) | Sphingopyxis sp. RIFCSPHIGHO2_01_FULL_65_24 | reverse complement strand
AGTAGCAACGCCGGCTCGCTGGGTCCCCGCTTTCGCGGGGATGACGAAGTGAGAGGTTCGAACGACAGCTAACGCCAGATACCGGCCCTTCGGTCCGTTCAGTTCAATCCGCGCCGCCCAAAGGTCGTCGGGCGCATGCTGCGAAACACCTGCGCCGGCTCGCTCGGCCAGGTGCCCCGCGCGCGGTCGAGGGCGTTGTAGAGCGGGCCGTCGACGAGCTCATAGGGAAAGCGCAGCCCCATGCGGTCGACTTCGGCCCACATCACGACCGCATAGACCGTCTGGCCGCCATAATGGATTTCGCAGCGCGAGCGAACCGGCAGGATCACCCCGCCCTCGATCCGCGCGCCGCCCTCGGACAGGTCGGTGATCCGGCCCTCGACCATGTTGAGCACGCCGTTGACGACGACGTCGAGCGATACGGCGGTGCGCGCATGCTGGCGCGGGTTGCGGGGGGTGATGCTGGTCATGCCGCGAGGCTAGGCAAAGATGGTAAATTTTCCGGTAACGATCTTGTGTCGCCCCGGGACGTTCCGGCCATGTTGCAAGCAGGGGGCGACAATGGTTTACCATGCGCCATGGCCCGCCCGATCATCCTCTATGGCATCGCGCTCGCCGCCGCGGCCTTCCTGCTCGAATGGCTGAACTACAAACATGTCGTCCATCGCTGGTCGAGCGAATTCTATATCCTGTGCATCGCCGTCCTGTGCGTGGCGCTTGGCATATGGGTCGGCAACCGGCTCACCGCGCGGCCGCGCCAGCCCTTTGCGCGCAACGACGCCGCGATCGCGGCGCTGGGGATCAGCGCGCGCGAATGCGAAGTGCTGGCAATGCTCGCGGCGGGCCACGCCAACAAGGTCATCGCGCGGCACCTCGATATTTCGCCGAACACGGTGAAGACCCATATCGCCCGGCTTTATGAAAAGCTGGAGGTCGCCAGCCGGACCCAGGCGGTGCAGAAGGCGCGGACGCTCGACATCCTGCCGTAAATTCGGACGATGCCCCCCAAATCACCCGTTTGGGCGATGGATTTCGGCCGTTGTTCGGGTCCATCCCGCATGGCATTCATTCTTTGGGGAGACAGGTCATGGGCAGGATCATCGCGGTTTACGGCGCCATCGCGGGCGTCATCGTCATTCTCGGCATGTTTATCAGCATCACCGTCGTCGCCGACCACGGCACGATGGGCATGGTCGCGGGCTATCTGTCGATGCTGGTCGCGTTGCTGTTCGTCTTCGTCGGCGTGAAGCGCTATCGCGACGTCAACCTGGGCGGGGTGATCGGCTTCTGGAAGGCGTTCGGGATCGGACTGGGCATCGGGCTGGTCGCATCGCTCTTCTACATCCTCGGCTGGGAACTCTATATGTGGCGGACCGGCGGGACCTTCATGACCGATTATATCGCCACGAGCATCGCGGACATGCGCGCGGCGGGCAAGTCGGCGGCCGAGATCACGAAATTCTCTGCCGAAATGGGAGCGATGGCGGAGCAGTATAAGAATCCGTTGTTCCGCATGGCACTGACCCTGACCGAGATATTGCCCGTCGCGCTGCTGGTGTCGCTCGTGTCGGCGGCGCTGCTGCGCCGGAGCAGCTTCCTGCCCGCGACCCAGCCGCGCGACTGATCGACCTCTCCTCCCTTGGGGAGAGGGGAGCGGTTCGGCGCATTTTTGCCTTTCGCGCGGCCGCCGCTTCCCGCTATGGGCGGCCCATGACCGACCTGCATCTCGATCCCGCCCTGCGCGAACCCGCGTTGACGTCCAAGGCCTGGCCGTTCGAGGAAGCGCGCAAGCTGGTCAAACGCTATCCGCAGGGCAAGCCTGGTGGCGATCCCGTGCTGTTCGAGACCGGCTATGGCCCCTCGGGCCTGCCGCATATCGGCACCTTCAACGAAGTGCTGCGCACGACGATGGTCCGCCGCGCCTATGAGGCGCTGACCGGCGGTGCGCCGACGCGCCTCGTCGCGTTCAGCGACGACATGGACGGGCTGCGCAAGGTGCCCGACAATGTCCCGCAAAAGGAAATGCTGACCGCCTATCTCGGCAAGCCGCTCACCGACATTCCCGACCCGTTCGGTAAGTATGAGAGTTTTGCGCATCATAACAATGCGATGCTGCGCGAGTTTCTCGACCGGTTCGGCTTCGATTATGAATTTGTCAGCTCGACCGAGCGCTACAAGTCGGGGGCATTCGACGAGGCGCTGAAGACGATCCTGCGCCACAATCAGGATATTCTCGACATCATGCTGCCGACGCTGCGCGCCGAGCGCGCCGCGACCTATTCGCCGATCCTGCCGGTCAGCCCGACCTCGGGCATCGTGCTGCAGGTGCCGGTGACCGTCGTCGATGCTGACAAGGGCCTCGTGTCGTTCGAGGATGAGGGGCAGACGATCACCCATTCGGTCCTCGGCGGCGGCGCCAAGCTGCAGTGGAAGGTCGACTGGGCGATGCGCTGGGTCGCCTTGGGCGTCGATTACGAAATGTACGGCAAGGACCTGACCGACAGCGGCGTGCAGTCGGGCAAGATCGCGCGCGCGATCGGCGGGCAAAAGCCCGAAGGGCTGATCTACGAAATGTTCCTCGACGAAAAGGGCGAGAAGATTTCGAAGTCGAAGGGCAATGGCCTGAGCCTCGAGCAATGGCTGAGCTATGGCAGCGAGGAAAGCCTCGCCTTCTTCGCCTATCGCGAGCCCAAGGCCGCGAAGCAGCTGCACATCGGCGTGATCCCCAAGGCGGTCGACGAATATCTGCAGATGCGTGGCAATTATCCCGCGCAGGAAGGCGACAAGAAGCTCGGCAACCCCGTGCATCATGTCCATGTCGCGCGCAGCGAGGCGGTGCCGGCGGACGAATTGCCGGTGACCTTCGGGCTGCTGCTCAACCTCGTCGGGGTGATGGGCGCCGATGCGTCGAAGGAACAGATCTGGCGCTACCTCGGCCAATATGTCGAGGGTGCCAATGCGGCGACCTATCCCGAACTCGATCGCCTGATCGACAATGCGATGGCGTATAACCGCGACTATGTCGCGCCGACGCTGAACCGCCGCAAGCCGGCGGGCGGCGAAGGCGCGGCGCTCGCCGACCTTGACGCGAAGCTGGCGGCATTGCCCGCCGATGCCTCGGCCGACGATATCCAGAACATCGTCTACGAGATCGGCAAGAACGAAGCCTATGGTTTTGAAAATCTGCGCGATTGGTTCAAGGCGCTCTACGAGACTTTGCTCGGGTCGAGCGCCGGGCCGCGCATGGGCAGCTTCATCGCGCTGTTCGGGATCGACAACACGCGGCGGCTGATCGCCGAGGCGTTGGCGTAAAATAGCTCGTCATTGCGAGCGAAGCGAAGCAATCCAGAGCGGCCTACGCGACTCTGGATTGCTTCGCTTCGCTCGCAATGACGGAGCAACGAAGAGGACAGCCCCATGATCGACATCTTCACCACCGGCGGGACGATCGACAAGGTCTATTTCGACGCGCTCAGCGAGTTCCAGATCGGCCCCGCGGCGATCCCCGACATGCTGCGCGAGAATAATGTCCATGTCGCACACCGCGTCACCCAGTTGATGCGCAAGGACAGCCTCGAGCTCGATGACGCCGACCGCGCCGCGATCCGCGCCGCGGTCGCGGCGAGTGACGCCACCCGCATTCTCGTGACCCACGGCACCGATACGATGGTCGTCACCGGGCGCGTGCTCGCCGGGCTGGCGGGCAAGACGATCGTGATGACCGGCGCGATGCAGCCCGCGTCGGTGCGCGCGAGCGATGCCGAGTTCAACGTCGGCTTCGCGCTCGCCGCCGCGCAGACGCTGCCGCCCGGGGTCTATATCGCGATGAACGGGATGATCTTCGACCCCGCGACGACCGAAAAGGACCGCGCCGGCGCGCGCTTCGTCGCCGCGGCGGATTAGAATATTCGGCGAGGGGCCGAGCGCCCCTGTAACTTCCTGTCGTTCCGGCCGGAATAAGCAGATGCGGGAGGGCAATGGGCTCTTCCGCCGGACTTATTTTGGAAGGATCACCCTATGATCAACAGCAAGCTTGCCGGCCTGATCGCCGCATCGGCCACCGCGCTTGCGCTCGGCGGCGCCGCCTTTGCCGCCGACGCGCCTTCGGGCAGTTCGGGCAGCGCCGTCGGCGCCAAGGACATGGTCCATTGCTATGGCGTCAACAGCTGCAAGGGCACCGCCGACTGCAAGACGACCGCGAACGCGTGCAAGGGCCAGAACGCCTGCAAGGGCCATGGCTTCAAGGCGGTGGCCGCCGCAAAATGCCTGAGCGACGGCGGTGTCATCGGCGACATCGGCTGAGCGCGCCCTTGTCCCGCGCGGCCGCGGAGCGCCGCGCGGGACAGTTTTTCTTTCGCCTGTGATCGAGATCATGCCAATATCCTCCCGGGTCGTGTGACAAAGGCCAAGGGGCAATGATTCGCCCCACCTTTATTCTGACAATCAAGGGAAGGACGATCTCATGACCAACAAACTTGCCGGGCTGATCGCGGCTTCGGCCACCGCGCTGGCGCTGTCGGGCGCCGCTCTGGCCGCCGATCCGCCGGCCGCCGCCAAGAAGGTCGGCGCGAACGACGAGGTCAAATGCTATGGCGTCAACAGCTGCAAGGGCACGTCGGATTGCAAGACCGAAGCCAGCTCGTGCAAGAGCGCGTCGGGCTGCAGCACCGCGGGCAACAGCTGCAAGGGCGCCAATGCTTGCAAGGGCAAGGGGTACAAGAAGGTCGCGGCCAGCAAGTGCCTTGCCGACGGCGGCACGATCGGCGCCTGATTTCCGCCCGGCAGGCCCGGTGACGCCGGGCCTGCCGGATGGGACATAGAGAGGCGCGCATGGACGATCGCAAGACGGCGCCGTCGCCGGGCTTCGGGCTCGGTCTGCGCCCCGATCATTACCCCGAGTTCCTGGCCGGACCGCAAGCGGTCGACTGGCTCGAGATCATCTCCGAAAATTACATGGTGCCCGGCGGCAAGCCGATGGCGATGCTCGATACGATCCGCGCCGATTATCCGATGGTGATGCACGGGGTGTCGTTGTCGATCGGGTCGGACGAGCCGATCGACAGGACTTATCTGGCCGACCTGAAGGCGCTCGCGGCGCGGGTCGAGCCTTTGTGGATTTCGGACCATCTGTGCTGGACCGGGATCAACGCGCACAACAGCCACGACCTGCTGCCACTGCCCTATGACGCGCCCGCGCTGACCTGCGTCGTCGACAATATCGCCCGCGTGCAGGACTATCTCGGCCGGCGCATCCTGATCGAAAATCCGTCGAGCTATGTCACCTTCCGTTCCTCGGACCGCAGCGAATGGGATTTCCTCGCCGACATGGCGGTGCGCGCTGATTGCCTGTTGCTGCTCGACGTCAACAATATCTACGTCAGCGCGCGCAACCATGGCTTCGACCCGCTCGATTATCTCGCCGGCCTGCCGGGGGATCGCATCCAGCAAATCCACCTCGCCGGGCATAGCGACATGGGCGACTATGTCATCGACACCCACGACAGCGACGTCTGCGACGCGGTGTGGGACCTCTATGCGCAGGCGTGCCGCATGTTCGGCCCCGTCGCGACGATGATCGAGCGCGACGACGACATTCCGCCGCTTGCCGACGTCGTCGCCGAACTCGATCGCGCGCGGGCGCTCGCCGCGCGGGTTTTGGAGCCGGTGCATGGTTGAGGCGTTGCGCGATGTGCAGGCGCGATTCCTCGCCGGGGTGATGTCCGGCGATGCGGAGGCCGAGGCGCTGATTGTCGACGACAACCGCGTCGGCGCGGCGCGGCGGCTCGATATTTATCGCAACAATTACCGCGCCAGCCTGCGCGACGTGCTCGCCGACCATTTCGAGCGCGTCCACGCATGGCTCGGCGATGATCAGTTCGACAATCTGGCCGACGCCTATGTCACTGCGCATCCGTCGCTCACGCGCAATTTACGTTATTATGGCGGCGAATTTCCGGCGTTTCTGGCGCAGCATTATCCCGCCGATGGCGAACTGGCGGAACTGGCCGCACTCGACTGGGCGCTGCGGAGCGCGTTCGACGCCGCCGATGCGGCGCCGCTCGATGCCGCAGCGGTCGGCGCGCTCGGCGAAGGCTGGATCGACCGGCGGCTGACGCTTCATCCGGCGGCGCAGGTGCTGCGCCAGTGCCACAACAGCCGCGCGATCTGGAGCGCGCTCGACGAGGGCGAGGCGCCGCCCGACGTGGTGTCGCTCGCGGTGCCGGTGCGGCTGCTGATATGGCGCCGCGGCGTCCAGTCGCAGTTCCGCACTCTGTCGGAGGGGGAGGCCGATGCCTTGGCGCTGTTCGAAGCGGGCGCCAGCTTCACCGATCTCAGCGCCGCGACGATCGCGGGAATGGGTGAGGATGCGGCGATGCAGGCGCTGGCCGGGTGGCTCGCGCAATGGCTCGCCGACGGGGTGCTGGTGCTCGCGGATTAGGCGCGAACCGCCGTCACCTGCCGCAATACGCTGAGATAGCCCGGCGCGATCGTCATCGCCTCGTGCCGCCCGGCGCGGCCGAGCGCGGCATGGACCTGCGGCAACCGGTAACAGGGCACGCCCATGAACAGGTGATGCTCGGCGTGATAATTCACCCAATAAGGCGCGACTGTTGCGCGCGCCAGCCAGCCGGCGTGCGTCGTGCGGGCATGGGTGAAGGGATCGTCGCTGCCGGTGGTCGTGCAGGCATGTTCGGCGATGTTGCGGATGCGCAGGTAAAGCTGGAACGTCGTCGCCAGCCCCGCGAGCCAGAGCAGATACGGCGTCCAGCCGTAGAGCGCGAGTGACAGCGCCAGCAGCACCGCCTGGACGAGCAGGAAACGTCCGACCGCGCGCGTCACCGCCATCGCACCCGCGACGTCGACCGTTGGTGACGTCATGCCGTCGTCGGATTGCTTGTTGAAGGGAGTACCGGCCTTGGTGCTTGCGCCCTTCTTTTCGGGCTTCTCGCCGCGTAGCATCGCCTTCAGCCCGACAAGCGCGAAGCCGAACTGCGCGACGCGCTGTTTGAAAAATGTCTGGCCGGTCAGGTCGCGCGCCACTTTGCGTCCCAGGCTGGCGCGGGTGGTGGGGAAGGGCTTCGACAGCGACAGGTCGGGATCCTCGGGCTGCTGGGTGAATTTGTGATGCTGCAGGTGATAGGTGCGATACGCGATCAGGTCCGATCCCACCGCGGCGCCGGTCAGCCAGTCACCGAGGAAATTGTTGAGTTTTCGGTTCGGATGCAGCGCGCCGTGCGCGGCGTCGTGCATCAGGATCGCGAAGCCGAGTTGCCGCCCGCCGACGAGGATGATCGCCGCGAGCCAGCCCAGCGGGTTCGCCAGCCAAGCCGCGAGGCCGATCACCGCGATGCTGACGATCCACCCGTGCGCGACGAGCCAAATGCCACGCCAGGCCGAGGCGCGGGTGATCGCGGCCCATTCGGCGCGGTCGAAGAATCGGTCGGGCGGCAAGAGGCGAACGGCAGGCATGGTGCGACTATAATCGGTTTCACACGAAAACCCAATCCCTCCCATTATGGAGCAATTCCGGGGATTTACGGATCGGAGGGATAAGGTTTTGGAAACCCCTTTCTGGCAGGGAATGCCGCAAGGACCGACTAAAGCAGGAACGGCGGGATTGGGGTTGAAGCGGGCCATCGTGCGACCGGAGAATAGCGAGCCGTCGTTCGACGGATCGCTGTTCGAATCGCCGGAATTCGTGACACGCCTGACGCGCGTCGCGCAGCTGTGGCACTATGTGCTGGTCAGCCGCGCGCTCGTCTATTTCGCCTGCGCTTTTTTTCCTGGCCTTCCCGGCTTTTTCGATCGTCCGTCGCAATGGCTGGTCCTGGCGCTCGGCATCGGCTGCGACCTGGTGCTGACGGTGATCGGCCAGCTGTCGCGCGCGCCGGGCAGTGCGCTGGCGCGGCGCACCATGTTGTGGGGCACGTCGTGCATGACGCTGATCGCGCTCGGCACCTTGCTGACCAGCATCGCGATGTTCGTCTCGTCGCCGTCGGCCGACGCCACGCCCTATGTCGACGCCTTTGCCGCGATCCGCATCGGCGCCGTGCTCGTCGCGGCGGCGGCGGTGGCGATCGCGCGCCCGGCCTTTTTCGCCTTTGCCGGCGCGACCGCGCTCGGCGGGGCGATCGGCAAGGCGTCGATGCCCTTCGCCTTCGCCGCGATGATCTTCCTCTTCCTGCTGATCGTCATGGTCCGCGAGGATGCGCGGCACCAGCGGCGTACCGAGCGCGCGAACCGCAAGGCGATCAGCGATCAGCAACGCGCGCTCAACCTGGTGCGCGACTTCGAACGCGCCGGGCGTGGCTGGTTCTGGGAAACCGACCGCCACGGCCAGCTCGTCTATATCTCGCCGACGGTGGCGGCCAAGCTCGGCCGTGCGCCGAGCGACCTGCGCGGCAAGCCGTTCACCGACATCATCCGCAAACGCATCGGCAATGACGAAAGCGAGGAACGGACCCTCGGCTTCAGCCTGTCGTCGCGCACCCCGTTCAAGGAATTGACGGTGCAGGCGGCGGTGCCGGGCGAGGAGCGCTGGTGGTCGATCTCGGGCCACCCGATCAGCAACGAGCTCGGCAATTTCCAGGGGTTTCGCGGCAGCGGTACCGACCTCACCGAAAAGAAGAAGTCCGAGCGCGAGATCAACCAGCTCGCGCGCTATGACGTGCTGACGGGGCTCGCCAACCGGCTGCATATCACCGACCTGCTCGAACGCGCGCTGAAGAACCATATCGGCCAGCCGCAGCCGTGCGCGCTGCTGCTGATGGACCTCGACCGCTTCAAGGCGGTGAACGACACGCTCGGCCATCCGGTCGGCGACCAGTTGCTCCAGCAGGTCGCGGCGCGGCTCGCGCAGATCGTCGGCGACCGCGGCCAGGTCGGGCGGCTCGGCGGCGACGAATTCCAGATCGTGCTGCCGCAGATCACCCACGCCGACAAGCTCGCCAACATCGCCAATGCGGTCATCCTCAGCCTCGCCAAGCCGTTTGCGATCGAGGGCGAACAGGTGCGGGTCGGCTCGTCGATCGGCATCGCGGTGTCCGAAGGGGCGGGGGTGTCGTCGGCGGCGCTGGTGCGCAACGCCGACCTCGCGCTCTATGCCGCCAAGGATGCCGGGCGCGGCGTCTATCGCTTCTATGCCGACGCGATGCACAACCAGGCCAGCGAGCGCAAGGCGATCGAGGACGCGCTGCGCGACGCATTGGCGAAGGACGAACTCAAGCTTGTCTACCAGCCAATCGTCGATGTCGCGAGCGAGCGCATCTCGGGATTCGAAGCGCTGATCCGTTGGCAGCGCGGCGACGAGGCGATGATCAGCCCGTCGAAATTCATTCCGATCGCCGAGGAATCGAACCTGATCGTGCCGATCGGCGAGTGGATCATCCGCTCGGCCTGCGCGTCGATCGCCCGGCTTGGTCCCGACCATCGCATCGCGGTCAATGTCTCGCCGCGTCAGTTCGCCAACGACAAATTGCCGGCGACGATCATGAGCGCGGTATCGGCGGCGGGGATTCGCCCCGAACAGCTCGAACTCGAAATCACCGAGGGAGTGTTCCTCGACGAAAGCCCTGAGAATCTGGAAATGTTCCAGCGGCTGAAACGCACCGGGGTGCGGCTGGCGCTCGACGATTTCGGCACCGGCTATTCGGCGCTCGGCTATCTGAAGAAGGCGCCGTTCGACAAGATCAAGATCGACCAGAGCTTTGTGCGCGGCGCCGCCGACAAGAGCAGCATGAACGCCGCGATCATCTCGTCGATCGTCGGACTCGCCGCCGCGCTCAAGATGGAAACCACCGCCGAGGGGGTCGAGACGCACGACGACCTCGACCTGATCCGCGGACTCGGATGCAGCCACGTCCAGGGCTATATCTATGGGCGTCCGATGAGCCTCGACGAAGCGGTCGCGCTGCTGCGTGCCGATGGTGGCCGGGTCGTCGCGCAGGGGTATAAGAGCGCGCGCGAGACGCGCAGCCGCACCTTCCGCACGATCCAGGTCGAGAGCGGCGGGCATCGCTATGAGGCGATCGTCCGCAACCTGTCGACGCGCGGCGCGCTGATCGAGGGGCTGTGGAACGTGCCCGCGGGCACCGGATTTCGCCTCGAATTCGGCCCCGACCTTGTGCTCGATGCCGAGGCGCGCTGGTCCGATCAAAACCGCGTCGGGGTGCAATTCGCGCAGGCTGTCGAGATTACGGCGCTGATCGGCGGCAGCGTGGCGGGGCAGTCGGTACGCGCGCGGATCGAACGCGCGGCGTGATGACCTGCGTCCGCGCTGCTGCGTGGGTGGGTGGTGGAGTCGGCTTTGGGGTGGGGAGCGGCTAACCCCATTTTCGTCACCCCGGACTTGATCCGGGGTCCCGCTTGAGGTCGAAGCCTGCCGATGCTGCAAAAATCGGGACCCCGGATCAAGTCCGGGGTGACGAAGAAAGAATGGCGGTTTGCGCCCGAAGCCGCTGAAAACTAGTCCGCGATCCGCCCGCGCACCATCACCCAGTCGACCTTTTCCAGCGTGCGCACGTCGGTCAGCGGATCGCCCGAAACCGCGATCAGGTCGGCCGACATGCCCGGCGCGATGCGGCCGATTTCATTTTCCATCGACAGCGCCTTCGCCGCGACGGTCGTGGCCGCCGCGACCGCTTCGCGCGGGGTCAGGCCGTTCGCCACCAGCAGCGCGAATTCGCCGGCGTTGCGGCCATGGTCGAACACCCCGGCATCGGTGCCGAAGGCGACGGGGACGCCGAGAGCCTTGGCGCGGGTCACCGCCTTGCCGACGCTGCCCATCGTCATGCGGACCTTTTCCTCGACCGTCGGCGTATAGATGCCCTTGCCCAGCCGCTCCTTGATCCCCTCGAACGCCATCAGCGTCGGGACCAGATAGGTGCCCTTGGCCTTCATCACCCTCAGCGCCGCGTCGTCGGCGAAGGTGCCATGGTCGATCGTGTCGATGCCCGCCGCAGCGGCATCCTCGATGCCGCGCGCGCCGTGCGCATGCGCCATCACCTTCAGCCCCAGCGAGTGCGCGGTGGTCGCGATGCTGTCGAGTTCGGCGCGGCTGAAATGGCCTTCGAGTCCGCGGCCCTGCTGCGACAGGACGCCGCCGGTCGCGGTGATCTTGATGATGTCGGCGCCGGCACGCGACGCCTTGCGGACCTTTTCGGCGCATTCGACCGCGCCGGTGCAGGTGTAACCCTGATCGAGCACGCCATGGACGTCCTCGCGAAAACCGGTGACATCGCCGTGACCGCCGACGATCGACAGTGCCGGGCCGGCGGCGATGATGCGCGGACCGGTGATGAAACCGGCGGCGGTGCCGCGGCGCAGCGAAAAGGCGGTGTACTGTGCCGAGCCCGCCTCGCGCACCGTGGTGAAGCCGGCGCGCAGCGTGATGCCGGCATTTTTGACGCCGACGACGACACCCCATTCGTCGGGATCGACCGCTTCGCTGCGATAATCGCCGCCGGGGTCGCCGGTGAGATGGACGTGGAGGTCGATCAGGCCGGGAAGCAGCGTCTTGTCGCCCAGGTCGACGATTTCGGCATCGGCAGGGGGGGCGGTGCGGCCCGCGCTGATCGAGGTGATGCGGTCGTCGGTGATGATGACGGTCGAGGCACCGAGCGTGGGCTTGTCGGCGTCGGTGATGACATGGCCCGCGTAGATGACGGTGGTTTTCGCAAAAGCCGCGCTGCCCATGAGCGCGAGCGTCGCCGCGGCGACGAGTCCGAGTTTACGCATCCGATTTTCCCCTGCTTTGTCCCTTCATCGTGGCGCGCCGGGCGGGGGAGGGCAAGCGCATAAAAAGAGGGGCCGGTTGACCGGCCCCTCAGTTTGCCATCTGATAACCGAAAGGAATTACCAGAAGAAATCGTAGATCACGTCGACCACTTCGCCGCTGTATGTGTCGACGAGCAGCGCATCGTCATAATAGCGGACCCAGCGATACCCGCCATAGGCCGGCGGCAGGCGGTAATAGCCCGGATCGTTGATCCAGTAGCGCTGGCCATAGAAGAGCGAGCCGAGCGTGAAGCCGACGCTGAACCGCGTGTAATTGCGGCCGCGATAGGGGTTGTAATAGCGCGGCAGGCGATAGTTGTTGCCGTAGCGCTGGCGATAGTCGCGCCAGTTGTAGCGGTTGTCGTTGCGCCAGCCACGATTCCAGTTGTTGTCGTGGCGTCCGTCGCGATAGCGGCGATCGGCATAGCCGTCGCGGTTCCGGTCGTAGCGGCGGTCGACGCGGTTGTTGTCGTTGCGATCCCAGCGGCGATCGAGGTCGCCGTTGCGATTGCGGTCGTAACGCCGGTCGACCTGGCCATTGCGGTTACGGTCCCACTGGCGGTCGACCTGACCGTCGCGGTTGCGATCCCACTGGCGGTCGGTGCGGCCGTCGCGATTGCGGTCATAGGTGCCGCGGTTGCGGTCCTGACGCGGGCGCTGATCCTGGCCTTGCCACTGCTGGCGCGGAGCCTGTTGACGCTGGACCTGCGGACGCTGACCCTGGACCTGACCGCCGCGATCGCGGTTGCCCGACCAGTCGCGGCGTTGCGGCTGCTGTCCCTGCGGGCGCTGGCCCTGCTGACGCTGTACCTGCTGGCGCTGCACCTGCGGCTGGGCCTGCGGGCGCGGTGCCTGCCCGCGCTGACCGCGCTGGTCGCCGCCACCGCCGCGCTGGGCACGGTTGCCGCGATCCCCGCGGTCGCCGCGCTGCGCCTGTTGCTGGCCGTCGCGGCCCTGTGCGAACACCGGGGCGATCGGGGTCAGCATCGTCGCGGCGATCAGCAATCCTCCGATAAACTTCTTCATCTGCCATACTCCTCGGTTTCCCATGGGCGGCGGACAGCCGGCCGGGAAGATGAACCGATATTTACCGTCGGCAATATGAGTCATGGCTGAACCATGATGTTGCCTGCGGTTCAGCTAGATGAACGGTGCGAAAGCGTTCAATGTTCCGGCGGCGCGCGCATCGCGGGGACGGCGCCGGCGGCGTCCTGTGGCCGGATGCCCGGCGGCGGCGCGGCGGCGATGCGCTCCTCGCCGCGCAGCACGCGCCCGGCGCGCCTGATCGCGCCGCGGATGCGCGGATAGGTGCCGCAGCGGCAGATGTTGGTGATTGCCGCGTCGATCTCGGCATCGCTGGGGTTGCTGTTGGTGCGTAGCAACGCGGCGGCGGCCATGATCATGCCCGATTGGCAGAAACCGCATTGCGGCACTTGCTCTGCGACCCATGCCTGCTGCACCGGATGGCTGCGGTCGCGGGTCAGTCCCTCGATCGTGGTGACGAAACGCCCTTCGCATTCGGCGATCGTGACCAGGCAACTGCGGATCGCCTCGCCGTCGATATCGACGGTGCAGGCACCGCATTCGCCGGTGCCGCAGCCATATTTGGTCCCGGTCAGGTTCGACGCGTCGCGCAGCGCCCACAGCAGGGGCGTTTCGGGATCCATGCGATATTCGACCGGGCGGTCGTTGACCGAAAAGCGCGTCATGCCGCCCCTGTTAGCCGAATGGCGGGATTAGTCACGCCAGCTCGTGTCGATCTTGTCGACCTTGCGCACCATCGCGTCGAATTCGGCCTTGCCCGACTGGCCGGGGATCGCCGCCATATACAGGTCGCGCTGGTGGACCTTGATCACCTCTTCATCGACCAAAATCGGTTTTCCCATGCTCATCGTCGCGAGCTGGATCTCGCACGCGCGCTGCAGCGCCCAATATTTGATGAAGGCGTCGGAGAGCGACTTGCCCATCACCACCGGGCCATGGTTGCGCAGCATCAGGATGCGCTTGTTGCCCAGATGCTCGACCAGCCGTTCGCCTTCTTCCTCGCGCACCGTCACGCCCTCGAAGTCGTGATAGGCGAGTTGGCCCATGAAGTTGCAGGCATAGAAGTTCGTCGGCTGCAGCCCGCCCTCGAGTCCGCACACCGCCATCGTCGCGGTGGTGTGGGTGTGGATGATCGCATGCGCGTCGGGCAGCACGCGGTGGAACAGGCTGTGCTGGACAAAGCCCGCCTTGTTGACGTGCCAGGGATTATCCTCGTCCAGCTTGTTGCCGTCGATGTCGATCTTGATCAGGCTGGAGGCGGTGACCTCGCTGAAATGCATGCCATAGGGGTTGATCAGGAAGGCGCCTTCCTGGTCCTCCAGCTTCACCGTGATGTGGTTGAAGATCATCTCGTCCCAGCCCATCATCGCAAAGATGCGGTAACAGGCGGCGAGTTCCTGCCGCGCCGTCCATTCGGCTTCGCTATATTTGCTGTTGCGCTTCAGCTGGGTTGCCATCGCCTGATCCTCTCGCAGTCGGTTTCGTTGTGCCACCTATGCCACAGCCGCGCCGGTTCGCACAATCCCGCGAAGTCGCGCGGCGAACTGGTTAACAAGAGCGATAAAACGTTGACCTTGCGGCGGTTAGTTGTCAGTCTTCGAATCAGGGTCGAGCTGCGGGGCTTCCATTTGTCCAAAAGAGACAATGTGGTCCGCCGGCGTGTGTGCGCTTGGTCGATCCGACCATCCTCTTCATGTCGGTTGCAGTGCATCTTTTCGCGGTGCGGCCTCCTGCTGCCCGCGCAATGGGGAGTGAGGAACAATGCGTTATACGGTGAAACTGTCCGCGTCTGCGATGGCGCTGGCGGCCTATGCCGCTTTCTCGGCGGCGCCCGCGCAGGCCGAAACCTGCCTGCTCGACAGCGATAACGACGGCGTCGTGTCGGCTGGCGACACCGATGGCGGTGCCATCTCGGGCAACAACACGCAGCTTGCCTGCGGTCCGAACGCGCGTACGACCGGCAATGGTTCGACGGCGGTGGGTTCGGGGGCAACCGCCACCAACACCGGTTCGACCGCGGTCGGCCAGAATGCGACCGCGAACGACCGCAGCACCGCGATCGGCCGCTCGAGTACCGCGACCGGCCAGACCAGCGTCGCGATCGGCAACCTGGCATCGGCGACCGATGAAGATGCCGTCGCGATTGGCGAACAGGCGCAGGCCACGGGCTTCCACTCGACCTCGGTCGGCGCCGAATCACTCGCCTCGGGCCGTGGGGCACAGGCGTTCGGCTGGCAATCGGCGGCGACCGGCAACTTCAGTGTCGCGACCGGCCGTCAGGCGCAGGCGACCGGCCTGAACTCGACCGCAGTCGGCGACAATGCCCAGGCGACGGGCGACAACGACACCGCGACCGGCCGCGCTGCGGTCGCTTCGGGCACGTTCAGCGTCGCGACCGGCGCGAGCGCGCAGGCCACCGGCCTCGCCTCGACCGCCAACGGGTCGTTCGCGACCGCGTCGGGCACCTTCTCGAGCGCGGTCGGCGAACTCGCCAACGCCTCGGGCGACCTGTCGAGCGCGCTCGGTTCGAATTCGAACGCGTCGGGCGACGAATCGACGGCGGTCGGTGTGCTGGCGAATGCCACTGGGCTGCAATCGACGGCGGTCGGCACCGGCGCGCAGGCGACCGACGAGGACGCCACCGCCTTTGGGCAGGGCGCCAATGCCTCGGGCTTCCACTCGACGTCGGTCGGCGCCGAATCGGTCGCCTCGGGCCGCGGCGCGCAGGCGTTCGGCTGGCAGGCTTCGGCGACGGGCAACCTCAGCGTCGCCTCGGGCCATCAGGCCAGCGCATCGGGCGCCAACAGCTCAGCCTTCGGCAAGAGCGCGTCCGCCTCGGGCACGACCTCGACCGCCGTTGGCAACTTCGCCGTGGCATCGGACGAGGATGCGGTCGCGATCGGCGACCTCGCCACCGCCTCGGGCTTCCATTCGACCGCCGTCGGCGGCGAATCGGTCGCTTCGGGTCGCGGTGCGCAGGCATTCGGCTGGCAGGCCATGGCCACGGGCAATCTCAGCCTGGCGGTCGGTCACCAGGCCAATGCGGCGGGCATCAATGCCAGCGCGGTCGGCAAGAATGCCAATGCGGCGTTCGACAATTCGACCGCGCTCGGTTTCGGTGCCACCGCCACGGCGGCGAACCAGGTCGCGCTTGGCGGCGCGGGCAGCGCGGTTCGCGTCGGCGATATCGCGGCGAGCACCGCGGCGCAGACGGGGGCGACCGACGTGATGACGGTCGATGCCAATGGCGTCGTCGGCCGCGACCCGACCGTACGCACCGCGATCGCGGCGAATACGGCGGGCGTTGCCGCGAACAGCGCCGCCATCACGGCCATTCAGGGCGTCAACGCGACGCAGAATGCCAACATCGCGGCCCTGCAGACGTTGACCACGACCCATACCGGTCAGATCAACACGCTGTTCGCGCAGTCGGACGAGAACCGTCGTCAGGCGCGCCTCGCCAACGAAGGCGTCGCGCTGGCGCTGTCGATGGAAACCCCGGCGCTGCCGGCCGATGCCAAGTTCGGCATGTCGGGCGGCATCGGTTACTACAACGACCGCACCGCCGGCTCGATCGCGATGACCGCGCGGATCAGCGAGAAGGCGACCTTCTCGGCCGGCGTCGGCGCGGGCTTCGACTCGGGTGAGATCGGCGCACGCGGCGGCTTCCAGGTCGTCTGGTAAGCTGTAAATGAAAACGGGCGATGCTCCTTGCCAAGGGAGCATCGCCCTTTCATGTTGGGACCTATGAAAAAGCCATCCTCTTTCTCGCGCGGCTGGTCTTCAGCCGCCTTTTCTTTGCCCGCGGCGCTGCTGGTCGCGCTTGCCGCTCCGGCACAGGCGCAGACGGGGGCTGCCGCGCCGCCGCCCGTCGCCGCGATGCCGGTGCCCGGCGACCTCGAACTCGCCAAGCTGATCTGGTCGACGCTGACCGCGATCGACCATGCCAATCAGTCGGGCAATTATTCGGTGCTGCGCGACATATCGTCGCCGTCGTTCCAGCTCGCCAATGATCCGTCGCGACTGGCGCAAATCTTCGCCTCGCTGCGTGACAATCGCGTCGACCTGTCGAACAGCCTGTTGCTGGCGCCCGTCTATAACGGCGCGCCGCAGGTCGGGGCGGGGAACATCCTGCGCGTGCGTGGCAGTTTTGGACTGCGCCCGACCGCGGTCGCCTTCGACTTCGAATTTCAGTGGTATAATGGCAAGTGGCGCCTGTTCGGGGTGGCGATTTCGCCGATGCCGCTCGCGACCCAGCAGCCGGGCGGCGGACCCGAAGTTCCCGACGCACGCCGCAGGGGAGGGCAATAGCCATGTTTCACGCCCCTGCCGCCGCGCAGGGGCTTGCATTTGGCCGCGAATCTGGCTAGTGGCGCTCCCAACGGAACGTCGCGGGTTCGCGGCGCTTCTTTTATTGCCCATATATCGGCGATTTATGGCGGACCGGCTATCCGGTTGCCGTTCATCGTTGGACGAACCGGAGACGACACGGCACATGCAGATCATCGTTCGCGACAATAATGTCGACCAGGCCCTTCGCGCGCTCAAGAAGAAGCTGCAGCGTGAGGGCGTGTATCGCGAAATGAAGCTGCGCCGTCATTACGAAAAGCCCAGCGAAAAGCGTGCGCGCGAACATGCCGCCGCCGTCCGCCGCGCCCGCAAGATGGAGCGCAAGCGGATGGAGCGTGACGGGATCAAGTAAGACCCGTCCTTCCCGTTCGGGATCCGGATTTGAAAAAGGCGCCGCGGCAACGCGGCGCCTTTTTCGTTGTGCGGCGAGCGTGCAATTGTCGCTGGACCGCTCCGCGCCGCTCCGCCTATAGGCGAGCCGATGTTTTTGCTCCGCCGAAATATGGTGCGGGGGCAGGGGAAGGATCAGAAAATGAGCGTGACGACGGTTCCATTGCGTCCGGTGAGCAAGGGCGGCCTGTGGCTGATGTGGTTCGGCGTTGCGGGGCTGATTGCCGCGGCGATCGCTTTCGCGGTGATGTCGACTCCCCGGATCGGCTTTGAAGTCGTCAAGGAAGGCACGGGCAACAGCCCGACCATGTCCGACGTCGTGCTGGTGAAATATGAAGGCAAGCTCGACGACGGCAAGGTTTTCGACGCCAATGAACAGGCGCCCTTCCAGGTCGCGCAGACCGCCCCCGGCTTTGCCGAGGCGCTGACCCGCATGAAAAAGGGCGGCAAGTACAAGGTCACCATCCCGCCGGCGCTAGGCTACGGCGACAAGGACAATGGCCCGATCCCGGGTGGCAGCACGCTGCACTTCGACGTCGAACTGCTCGAATTCAAGACCGAGGCCGAAGTTCGCGCGATGCAGCAGCAGATGCAGATGATGCAGCAGCAGATGCAGCAACAGCAGATGCAGGGCGCCCCGCCACAGGGCGCACCGCAGCCCTGACCCGGAGCAGGGACTTTCGGGCATTCAAGACGGCGGCGGGTTGATCCTGCCGCCGTTTTTGTTTGGAGCGGTTCTCGGATGGAGAGCGGGCGTCGTCGCATTTCCCGTCGTCATCCCGGACTTGATCCGGGGTCCCGCTTTTTCGAAGCATCAACAGGCTTCGATCTCAAGCGGGACCCCGGATCAAGTCCGAGGTGACGAGACGAGAGAGACAGGGCGACTCTCGGTCGCTTTCGGCCCTGTCGGCCCACTCGACGCCTTTTTACCCCGCTGCCTTCCGCTTGGCCTGCGACCCCGCATTGCGCTCGGCCTCGCGCTCCAGCGCGACCTTGATCATCGCGACGATCGGGTCGGCGAGGAACAGGCCCATGATGCCGAGCAAAGTGCCGAACAATATCTGCGCGCCGAGGACGAGGGCGGGGGCGAGGTCGACGGTTTGCTTCGCGACCATCGGCACGATCAGATAGCCGTCGACCGTCTGGACGATGAAATAGATGGCGATCGCGGCGAGTCCGGTGTCGGTCCCCGCCGAAAAGCCGACGAGCACCAGCAGCACGCCCGACACGATCGCGCCGATATTGGGGATGAAGGCGAGCAGTCCGGTGAGCAGCCCCATCAGCGCCGCCATTGGGATGCCGACGGCAAGGCAGGCGAGCCAGGTGCCGATCCCCTCGACCAGCATGCCGAGCAGGCGCCCCGCCATCAACCGGCGCAGGGTGAAGCCCATGCGCGCGGTGACGATGTAGAAATTCTCGCGGGCGTTCATCGGCAGCATCCACGCCACCCCGCGCTCATAGAGTCGCGGTTCGATCGCGAGGAAGACGCCGAGCACCAGCACCATGACCAGGCTGGTCAGCGCACCGAGCACGGTCCCCACCGCGGCGGTGACGCGCCCGACGGTCCCGGCCAGATTTTCGGTGATCGTCTTGGTGTCGATCTGCAGATTGCCCATGCCATGCGCGCTGGCCCAGGCGGCGATGCGCTCGACCTGTCCCATCACCACCGTCTGCAGCGTCGCCGCCTGATCGGCGATCTGCGAGCCCGCGAACAGGATGGTCCAGACGAGGAAGGCGACGAGCGAGAGACAGACGATCAGCAGCCGCCAGCCGCGGCCGATCGGCAACACCCGACCCAGCAGGCGGGTACCGCCGTCGAGCATCGCCGCCATGACGACGCCGGCGAAGATCAGCAGGATCGGCTGGATCAGGATGATGCAGACGCCGATCAACAACGCGAGGCCGAGCCAGACCCCGGCCTTGAGCAATTCGCCGCGGACCGCGTCGCTGCGAATTTCGGTGGGGCCGGGCGCCTCGACGCTGGCCTTTGCTTTCGCCCGTGCGTCGGTCTCGGCCATGCGCTGCGCTCCCCTGTGCCTAGCTGCCCTTACGTTCGGGGGTCAGGTCGGTTCCCGCACGGCCCGAGCGCAGCGCCTGGAACCAGCTGATCGGGTTGTACCATTTGGCGGTGCCGTCGGTCGAGAAGGTGATGATCTCGGCACGGCCCGCGATGACATCGAATGGCACCGCGCCGCCGAGGCCCAGTTCGCCGACGGGAACCCGGCTGTCGGCGCTGCCGTCGCGGTTGTCTCCCATCAGGAACAAATGGTCCGCCGGGACCTTGTAGGGGCCATATTCGTCGACGCTCGGCCGTTCGCCCATGTCGATGGTGTCATAGGACGCGCCGTTCGGCAGCGTTTCGCGGATGATCGGCAGCACCAGCGTCTCGTGGCCCGATCCGTCGACCTGCCTGAACCGGTCGAGCGCGCTGCCGCCGCCGCCTGACGGTGTGTTGGCGTCGACGGGGATGCGCAGGTCGGGCTGCTGTTCGCGCTTCACCGGCTTGCCGTTGATGAACAGCGCGCCGCCCTTCAATTCGATCGTGTCGCCGGGCAGGCCGATGACGCGCTTGATATAGTCGGTACGGTCGACCGGATGCTCGAGTACGACGATGTCGCCGCGCTCGGGCAGTTTCGCGAAGATGCGGCCTTCCATCCTGGGGAGCAGGTGAAAGCTCGCCGAGGCATAGGACCAGCCATAGGGATATTTGCTGACGATCAGACGGTCGCCGCTGAGCAACCCGGGCATCATCGAATCGGACGGAATATAAAAGGGCTTGGCGAGCAGGCTGTGGATGCCGAGCACCAGCAGCAGGATCACCGCGATATCGCGGATCAGCTTGCCCCAGCTTTCCTCGCCCTTGGCGCCGCCGCTCTTGTTCTTTGCCATGTCGGTCCTTGCCTAGTCCTTCAGTGCTTCGATGATGACGAACGCCTGGGCCCAGGGATGATCGTCGGTCAGTGTCAGATGGATATGGGCCTTGTGTCCCGCAGGGATCATCGCCGCGAGCCGTTCGGCCGCGCCGCCGGTCAGTGCCAGCGTCGGCGCGCCCGAGGGGGCGTTGACGACGCCGATGTCCTTCATGAACACGCCGCGCTTGAATCCCGTGCCAACGGCCTTCGAAAAAGCCTCCTTGGCGGCGAAGCGCTTGGCATAGGTGCCCGCACGGGTGAACGGCCGCCGCGCCGCCTTGGCGCGCTCGACGTCGGTGAACACGCGCTTCTCGAACCGCTCGCCGAAACGGTCGAGCGAATTCTGGATACGCTCTATATTACAGAGGTCGGAGCCGAGTCCGATGATCATCCTCGCGCCTCGTCCATCAGGTCGCGCATGCGGCGCACCGCATCCTCCAGCCCGGTAAAGATCGCCTCGCCGATCAGATAATGGCCGATGTTGAGCTCGGCGAGTTGCGGGATCGCGGCGATCGGGATGACATTGTCATAGGTCAGGCCATGCCCGGCATGCGGTTCGATGCCGTTTTTCCACGCGAGCGCGGCGGCGTCGGCGATCCGGCGCAATTCGGCGGCGCGTTCCTCGCCCTCGACATGCGCGTAACGGCCGGTGTGGAATTCGACCACCGGCGCGCGCAGCCGCATCGCGGCCTCGATCTGGCGCGGGTCGGGTTCGATGAACAGGCTGACGCGAATGCCCGCGTCGTTCAGCCGCGCGACGATCGGCGCGAGATGGTTGTGCTGTCCGGCGGCGTCGAGCCCGCCCTCGGTCGTGCGTTCCTCGCGCTTTTCGGGGACGATGCACGCGGCGTGCGGCATATGGCGCAGCGCGATTTCCAGCATTTCCTCGGTCGCCGCCATTTCGAGGTTCAGCGGCAGGTCGGTCGCGGCCTGGATGCGCGCGAGATCGTCGTCGCGGATATGACGCCGGTCTTCGCGCAGGTGCGCGGTGATGCCGTCGCCGCCGACCGCCGCGACGATCTCGGCCGCGCGCACCGGATCGGGATGCTCGCCGCCGCGCGCATTCCGGATCGTCGCGACATGGTCGATGTTGACCCCGAGGCGGAGGCGCCCACCAGATCGTTCAAGATTCAATTCGCGCGGCTCCCCGGCTTCACCGCCTTGGTCTTTGTGAGTTCGGGCGGCAGTTCGTCTTCGGCATAGGTCGGGAAGTTGATCGCGACGAGCGGATAGAAGGGAACGCCAAGGTCGACACTGCCCGCCGAGCGGTCGACCAGCGCCGCTTCGGCGATCACTTCGCCGCCGGCGTCGGCGACGCACGCCATCGCTTCGCGCGACGACAGGCCGGTTGTGACGACATCCTCGACCATCAGCACCTTGGCACCCGGTGCGATGGTGAAGCCGCGGCGCAGTTCGAAGGTGCCGGTCGGGCGTTCGACGAAGATCGCGGGCTTGCCGAGCGCGCGGCCCATTTCATGCCCGATGATGACGCCGCCCATCGCGGGCGAGACGACGATGTCGATCGCCTGTTTGAGGTCGCGCGGCAGCTTGGTGGCGAGCGCGATCGCGAGCCGTCCGGCGCGCTCGGTGTCCATCAGCACGCGCGCGCACTGGAGATAATATTCGCTGTGCCGCCCGGAGGAGAGCAGGAAATGCCCCTGCAGCAGGGCGTCGGCGGCGCGGAATTCGGCCAGGATGTCGTCGTCGGTCATGGGAGAATGGGTCTTTTGTTCAGGACGTCGTCCATCGGGAACGACGGGGTTTCGACGGGGCAGATTTGCCAGCCGCAAAATAGTGTTAGAGATGCTTGAGGCAAGCGGCAAGCGGGTCTATAGCGCCCGCGAGATTCAGCCAGCCGCCCGGCTGCCGCGACGCATGTCCGGTATCCGCGCGGCGGGAATGAAGCATCGATAAGAACAACAGGCAACGGGCGGCACTATCCTTATGAAGAGCTTGAAAACCCTTGTAATCGCGGCGGTTTTGTCGCTGGGCGCGGTCAGCGTCGGTCAGGCGGCGGCACCGTCGGCGGCACCTGTCGCGGCCCCCGCAGCGACCACCGCGGCGAATCCGGCTCCGGCCCCCGCCGATGCGGCGGCTGCGACGACCGCCGCTCCGGCTGCGGCCGATGCGACGAAGGCGGCGGCGGTTCCCGCCGGCGACGCGACCTATGTGCCGATGAGGCCCGCTCCTTGCCCTGAAGGCTCAAAGGATTGCGCTGGTCAGCCCACGCCGCGCGGGATCAACTTCCAGCCGCAGGTCACGCCGATCGGCGTCCAGGCCTATGAGTTCAACCACTATATCCTGCTGCCGGTGATCGTGGTGATCTCGCTCTTCGTTCTCGGTCTGCTGCTTTGGGCGGTGGTGCGCTACCGCGCCGCCGCTAACCCGGTGCCGTCGAAGACGACGCACAACACCTTCATCGAAATCATCTGGACCGCGATCCCGGTGCTGATCCTCGCGGTCATCGCCGTCCCGTCGATCCGCCTGCTCGCGGCGCAATATGAACCGCCGAAGAAGGAAGCGCTGACGATCAAGGTCACGGGCTATCAATGGTATTGGGGTTATGCCTATCCCGACCAGGGCATCGGTGAATATGTCTCGAAGATCCTGACCGAAGAGCAGGCCAAGGCCGCCGGCGAGCCCTATCACCTCGCGGTCGACAACCGCATGGTCGTCCCCGTCGGCCGCCAGGTGAAGCTGATCATCACCGGCGCCGACGTGATCCACAGCTTCGCGGTCCCGGCCTTCTGGACCAAGATGGACGCGGTCCCCGGCCGCGCCAACGAGACCACCTTCACCGCCACCAAGGTCGGCGTCTATTACGGCCAGTGTTCGGAGCTTTGCGGCGTCGACCATGGCTATATGCCGATCGCGGTCGAAGTGCTGCCGGTCGACAAATGGGAAGCCTGGGTCCGCTCGCGGGGCGGCAATCCGGCCGGCC
>Ga0155175_108_pt5 | contig 24397 bp, 26 predicted proteins | sample RifCSPhighO2_01_FD_106143 | JGI IMG/M metagenome (GOLD analysis project Ga0155175, IMG submission 106143) | Sphingopyxis sp. RIFCSPHIGHO2_01_FULL_65_24 | reverse complement strand
GGCGGGCGCGCGCTCGCGCGACGCCGGCGGCGCGGTCAGCCTGACGACGATGGAAATCTTCGCGGTCACCATCCTGCCGCCGATCCTGCGCGACCTGCGCGCGGCACATCCCGAAATCCACATCCGCCTCGACACCGCCGACGAGCCGCGCGACCTCGCGGCGGGCGCCGCCGACATCGCGATCCGCAGCAGCAAACAGCCGACGGGTGCGGGGCTGGTCGGACGCCGGATCGCCGACAACCCCTGGACGCTCTACAGCAGCCGCGACTATGCCGACCGCCACGGCATCCCGCACAGCCGCGAGCAGCTCGCCACCCACCCCTTCATCGGCGGCGGCGGCGGGGTCTGGGAACCCTATCAGGCATGGCTGCGCCAGTACGGGCTCGAGGAATCGGTGGTGATGCAATATGACAGCGCCTCGGGCCTGCTCGCCGGGGTGCGCTCGGGCATGGGCCTCACCATCCTCCCGGCCTTCCTCGCTGACCGTGAACCCGACCTCATCCGCTGCATCCCGCCGAAGAGCGAGGACACGACCGGGCTATGGCTGCTGACGCATGAACGGCTGCGCCATGTGCCGCGGGTGCGAACAGTGCTCGATTTCCTGGCGCAGGAATTGACGAAGCTGGCGCGCGAATAGCCGAAAAACCGCTTTCCTAAAAAAGATCGTCATGCTCCAAGCTGGTCGATGAACGGCAAATCATCCGCTGCACGCCTGCCCAAAGGCTTCGCCGACACCGGGTTGCTTAAGGGCACAAAGGCCCCATTTTCGCGCCACGCATCGGGGACCTTTGTGCCCTTAGGTGCTTACCCTCGCGCTCCCGAATGGCATTTCAGTGTAAAGTTGCGCAGTTTTCTGCCGATTCTTATCGATGGCAGCAATCTTCGTCACCCCGGACTTGATCCGGGGTCCCGCTTGCCGCGCTCGGGCGCTGGCGAAGCACTGAAACGGGATTTCACTGTTAAGTTCGGCGGAATTACGCCATTTCTCGCGCGCCCCGCTTCACGCCAACGCCATCTCCACCGCCGCCTCGACATGCAGCGCCAGCGTGTCGAACAGCGGCACGGCGCTGTCGCGCGCATCGACCAGCAGCATGATCTCGGTGCAGCCGAGCACGATCGCCTCGGCGCCATCGGCGATCAGCGCCGCGATGATGCGGCGATATTCGGCGCGCGATTCGTCGCGGATCACGCCCTGCACCAGTTCGTCATAGATGATGCGGTGGACGGTCGCGCGGTCGGCATCGCCGGGGATGATCGCCGCGATCCCCGCGGCCGCCATGCGTCCGGTGTAAAAGGGCTTTTCCATCGTGAAGGCGGTGCCGAGCAGCCCGACGCGCTTATATCCCGCCGCGCGGATCGCGGCGATGGCCGGATCGGCGATATGGAGCAGCGGCACGTCGGTCGCCGCCTCGACCGCCTCGGCGCACAGGTGCATCGTGTTGGCGCAGATCAGCAGCATCTCGGCGCCGCCCGCGGTCAGCGACCTCGCGGCTTCGGCCATCTGTCCGTCGAGCACGTCCCAGTCGCCGCTCGCCTGCAACGCGGCGATCGGCGCGAAGTCGAGCGACAGCATCAGCACGCGCGCCGAATGCAGCCCGCCGAGCCGCGCCTTCACCCCCTCGTTGATCAGGCGGTAATAGTGCGCCGAACTTTCCCAGCTCAAACCGCCGATCAAGCCGATCGTCTTCATGGCATCATCCCAGTCTTGCGCAGCCCAGCGCCGCGGCATCGATCGCCGTCGCCGCGCCGCGCAGGCGATAGGTGTCGGCGATCGATCCGCCACTTGTCGAAACGCTTTCGACGCTCATGCTCGGCGCCGATCGTATGGCGGCGATGATCGCGGCATCCATCCGCGCGTCGCTCGCCCAGCCATGGGCGCCGTTGCCGGTCAGGATGAAACGGCGGCTGCCGATCGTCAGCCGCAATTCGCCGCCGGCGCGTCGCGCTTTCGACAGGCGGACGTAGAATTGGCCGCGAATGCGCGATTTGGGCCAGTAACCGACGCTGGCATAGGCCTTCACCTGCGGCGTCCCGATCGTCGCGGCGGGGGCGGCGATCGCGTAGCAACGCGGCGCCGCGGGGTCGCGAAAGGCCCCCCAGCCGTCGAAGATGCCGAGCGCGGTGCGCGGCGCTGCCGCCGCCATGGCGGGCACCGCCGCCAGCATCAGCAAAAAGGGGAGGGCGCGGCGCATCGCGCCTCGATTGCGCGATTGGGGATGCTTTGCAAGCATGGCTTGCACGGCGCCATAGGCGCGTTAAGGAAGGAAGACATTTTATGGGGGCAGGGAATCGGGGTGCCAAGGCGCCCATGGTACCCGTCCCTGAGGGACTTCTCCCGCACGAGCATACAGGATGGCGGAATAACAATGAAAGCGACGATCGAACGCGCGATACTGTTGAAGAGCCTCGGCCACGTCCAGTCGGTGGTCGAGCGGCGTAACACGATTCCGATCCTCTCGAACGTGCTGATCGAGGCCGACGCATCGGGCCAGCTCAAGCTGATGGCGACCGACCTCGACCTGCAGGTGGTCGAGACGATCGCCGCCCGGGTCGAAACCCCCGGCACCACCACCGTGTCGGCGCACACCCTTTTCGAAATCGCCCGCAAGCTGCCCGAGGGCGCCGAGGTCAGCCTCGCCGCCGCCGAGGGCAAGATGCAGGTCAAGGCCGGCCGTTCGAACTTCAACCTGCCGACGCTGCCGCGCGACGATTTCCCGGTGATCGCCGAGGGCGAACTGCCGACCAATTTCGAACTGCCGGTCGCCGAGCTGATCCAGATCATCGACAAGACGCGCTTCGCGATCTCGACCGAGGAAACACGCTATTATCTCAACGGCATCTTCCTGCACGTCGCCGAAGATGCGACGGGCCCGGTGCTCAAGGCCGCGGCGACCGACGGCCACCGCCTCGCCCGCTACACGGTGACCCGCCCCGACGGCGCCAGCGCGATGCCCGACGTGATCGTCCCGCGCAAATGCGTCGGCGAGATTCGCAAGTTGCTCGACGAGGCCGAGGGCAATGTCGAAATCAGCCTGTCGGCGACCAAGATCCGTTTCCAGCTCGGCAACGCCGTGCTGACCTCGAAACTGATCGACGGCACCTTCCCCGACTACAGCCGCGTCATCCCGACCGCGAACGACAAGCTCTTGAAGGTCGATCCGAAAAGCCTGTTCCAGGGCGTCGACCGCGTCTCGACGATCGCCAGCGAAAAGACCCGCGCTGTCAAGGTCGGCCTCGACAAGGACCGCATCACGCTCAGCGTCACCAGCCCCGAAAACGGCACCGCCGCCGAAGAGGTCGCGGCGGTGTACGACAGCGAGGCGATGGAGATCGGCTTCAACGCCCGCTACCTCAGCGACATCCTCGGCCAGGTCGACGGCGACACGGTCGAGTTGCACCTCGCCGACGCCAACGCCCCGACGCTGATCCGCGAAAGCGAGAAGAGTCCGGCACTGTACGTGCTGATGCCGATGCGCGTCTGACGATGCGGGTGAAATCGGCGCTTGGGCTGCTCGCCGGCGCGGCACTGCTTGCGGCACCCGCAGCGGCCAAAGGTCCGACGGGTGAGGATCATCGCGATGCCAATTGCTATGTCGCGTTCAGCCTGCTCGCCGCTGCGCCGCCAAGCGGGTCGCCGCTCAGCGCGGAAGAGCGCCAAGCCCTCAATGCGGGCAGCAACTATTTTCTCGGCAAGCTGAAGGGACGCAGTCCGAATCTCGATCTCGCGACGGTGATGACGCCCGTCATCATCCGCGACGTCCGGGCGAATTTATCGGCGCAGCTAGGCGCCTGCATTCCGGAAACCGACGCGCTCGCTGCGACGATCAACCGGACCGCCGACATGATGGAAGCGGCGACCAAAGACTGAGTCTGGCTTGGGGTAGAGCGGCGTTCAGCCCGCCTTCGCTACCCGCCAGATCACCCCGCCGGTGTCGTCGGCGATCAGCGCGCTGCCGTCCTTCGCGACCTTGACGTCGGCCGGACGGCCGCGCGTCGTCTTGCCGTCCTTCGCGAGGAACTGGTCGAGCAGGGTGATCGGCAGCGTGTCGGTGGGTTTGCCATTGGCGCCGAACTTGACGAACACCACGTCATACCCCGCGACCGGTTCGCGGTTCCACGATCCGTGCCGCGCGATCAGCGCGCCGTTCGCCCAGCGCTCGCCGAGGTCGAGGCCTTGGGTAAATGTCATGCCGAGCGGTGCGGTGTGGGCGCCGAGCGCATATTCGGGGCGCTTGACATATTGGCGCCGGTCGTCGGCATCGGGCGCGACCCGCGTGTCGACGAAGCCGCCCCAATAATACCAGGGCCAGCCATAGAAATCGCCTTCGTCGATCTCGGCCAGATAGTCGGGGACCAGGTCGCTGCCGAGCATGTCGCGCTCGTTGACCACGGTCCACAACTGGTCGCTGCCGGGGTAGAAGCCGAGCCCGACGGGGTTGCGGATGCCCGCCGCGAAGGTGCGGACATATTTCTGTTCGGGGCGGATTTCCAGGATGCGCGCGCGCCGCGCTTCGTTCGCCTGGCCCTTTTCTCCGATGTTGCTGTCGGCGCCGACGCCGACATAGAGCCAGCCGTTGGGCGCCGCGACCAGGCTCTTGGTCCAGTGGCGGTTGGTGCCCGCGGCGGGCAGGTCGGCGATCTTGCTCGGCTTGCCGCTCATCGCGGTTTCGCCCTCGACATAGGGGAAGGCGAGCAGCGCGTCGGTGTTGGCGACATAAAGCGTCTTGCCGACTAGCGCGATGCCATAGGGCGAGTTGAGGCCGGTGATGTAGGCGGTCTTGACCTCGGCCTTGCCGTCTCCGTCGGCGTCGCGGAGCAGGCTGATGCGGTTTGCCGACTTGCCGCCGGCGCCCGCCTTGCTCATCATCCGGCCCATCACCGCACCCTCGATGCCCGAGGTGTCGCGCGGCGGGCTTTCGCTCTCGGCGACCAGCACGTCGCCGTTGGGCAGCACGAACATCGTGCGGGGATGCGCCAGCCCCTCGGCGAAGCGTGCGACGCTCAGCCCTGCGGCGGCGCGTGGCGTCTCTCCGGCGGGCCATTTGGTCGCCTCGGGCACGTTCATCGTCGGGATCGTCTGCGACGCCTGCGGCGCCATCACGGGTACCCGGCCGCTCAGCTCTGCGGTCGAGAAGCGCGCCACATCGGGGCGCGACATCGCGTAAAGGACGATGCCGGCGACGACCAGGATCAGCAGCAGGGCGATGAGGACATATTTCAGGATCTTGCGCATGGCTCATGTCTACACGCGCTGCGGGCAAGGTCAAAGAGGCGAAACGCGGCCTGCCATGGTTAACCCGAAGCGCCTTGCGATTAACCTTACCCGCCTGTTCAGCACTATTGGGAACGGCGCGGTGAGGCGGGGGACGTAGAGCGGTCCCGACATGATCGGGGACACCATGCAGCTGCCAGCACCTTTTCTTTCCGACCGCGCCGCGGTGGACGACGCGCATACGCTGATCCACCAGCATGGCGATGAGGCGGGGTTCGCAGCCGCGGCGCGCGCCGAGCAGTATCGCGTGCTCGGCAACCACATCCACTTCGCGCGCTGGCGCCAGATCGAGCGACTGATCGTCTATCTGTCGGTCGAGGACATCCTCGACACGGTGCACTGACTCCCTAGCGTTTCTTTCACTTCGTCATTGCGAGCGAAGCGAAGCAATGACGATGCTGTTTTAGAGGCGAAGCCCAACAGTCTCAGGCAAACCCGCCATGATGTTGAGGTTCTGGACGCAGGCGCCGCTCGCGCCCTTGCCGAGATTGTCGAGCCGCGCGACGAGCCGCAGCTGGGCGCCGTCGGCGCTGGCATAGAGCATCAGCTCCATCGCATCGGTCGCGGCATCGTCCTTGCGCAGCAGCAGCTCGCTTTCGTCGCCCGCACGCCGCACGCTGACCAGCGGCGACCCCACATAATGCGCCGCGAGCGCGTCATAGACCGCGTCGGCGGTCGGCGCGTCGAAGCTCAGCGGTACTTCGACCAGCATCCCGCGATAGACCGGCACCACCGCCGGCGCGAACACGGGCGCGTGGACCAGACCCGAACCGACCTGCATTTCCGGCACATGCTTGTGTCCAAGCGACAGGCCATAGCTGCGAAAACCGATGTCGGTCTCGGCCTCGAAACGCGCGATCAGTTCCTTGCCGCCGCCCGAATAGCCCGACACCGCGTTGACGTTCAGCCGCGCATCCTTCGCGACGATGCCCGCCGCGACCAGCGGCGCCACGAGCGCGAGGAAACCGGTTGGGTAGCAGCCGGGGTTGCTGACGCGCGACGAAGCTGCGATCGCGGCGCGCTGTCCCGCGTTCAGCTCGGGGAAGCCATAGGCCCAGCCCGGGGCAACGCGGTGCGCGGTCGACGCGTCGATCACCTTCGTGCGGTCGTTGGCGATCATCGCCACCGCTTCGATCGCCGCTGCGTCGGGCAGGCAGAGGATGACGAAATCTGCATCATTGAGCGCTTCGCGGCGCGCATCGGCGTCCTTGCGCCGCGCCTCGTCGAGCATCACCAGTGCGAATTCGCTGCGCCCGGCCAGCCGCTCGGCGATTTCGAGGCCCGTCGTTCCCGCCGCGCCGTCGATGAATACCGTCTGTGTCATGATGTTATGTCAGTCTTTTATACCCGCTCACCGGCGGGTCATGATCCTTGGCTGCCGAACGTGCGACGACGTCGGCCAGCGGCTCCACTTTCACCGCCATCCATCGTCGGCTGGCGTGGATGATGTGGGTGGCGTCGGCCATGATGCCGACATGGCCGGGAAAGAAGACCAGGTCGCCGCGCCGGAGTGCGGCTGGGTCGACGTCCTTGTCGGCGCCGAGCGATGCCAGCTGCAGGTCGCTGTCGCGCGGCAGGTGGATCCCCGCGGCGGCCCATGCGAGTTGCACCAGCCCCGAACAATCGATCCCGGCGGCGGTCCGGCCGCCCCACAGATAGGGCGCGCCGACCATCTCCTCGGCGATCGTCGCGGCATCTGTTTCGTGTGTGCCGACCTCGGCCAGTGCGGCGAGCGGCAGATATCCGTGCGCGGTGGCGAGCCATTCGCCCTCGGCCTCACCCATCACCAGCGCGCCGCGCGGCAGCACCGCCGACCCGCCGCTCGCGGCGTCGGGCGCGCTGTGGAGCAGCGCCTCGCTCGCCCGCACGCGGTGCGTCGGCGCGATCGGCGCTCCCAGCGCGTCGGCGGCCAGATACCCTACATAATGGTCAGCCAGGCAATACCCCCAAGCCCACCCGCCCGTCAGGTCGAGCAGCGCGAAGCCTTCGCCGTAGAGAAGCTCGCTCGTCTGGTCGGCATCGAGTGACGGCGCGCCGCGCAACACCGCTGAGGGCAGCACGCAACTGCTCATCATCGGCGCGGCATAATGGGGTGCGAAATGCTGGCCAGCGACCGCGATGTCGGCGAGGTCGGGGCGGATCGCGACGACGCGCGGATCATAGCTTTGCGACGTGCCTGTCAGGCCGAAACGGCCACGTCCCGCTCCCGCTGCGCCCGGGCGCCCCATGCGGATGCGACCCGCCAAATTTTCGACCTCTGCTGTCACGTCATGTCCTGAAATGCGATGAAGCCGCCGAACGGCGGATAATCGCGGCGCATTAGCGCAGCGGTAGGGCTTTTATCAAGCGCCATCGCCCTTGCGCCGCCGGTCGTAGCGCGCCTGCAGCATCGCCCATGCCGCGCGCATCCCGAGCGCCGCGCCGCCCTTGGGTCGGCCGTGCTTCGCCGAGGGGCGCCAGGCGAAGGTGTCGACATGCGCCCAGGTGATGCCTTCGCCGACGAACCGCTTGAGGAACAACGCGGCGGTGATCGTCCCGGCGAAAGCCGAAGAGCCCGCATTGCCAAGGTCGGCGATGTCGGTTTCGAGCAGGTCGGCGTAGCCATCCCATAGTGGCATCCGCCAAAGCGGGTCGTCGCGATCGATGCCGCCCGCCAGCATCGCGTCGGCCAGCGCATCGTCATTGGCGAACAGCGGTGGCAGGTCGGGACCCAGTGCGACGCGCGCGGCTCCGGTCAGCGTCGCGAAATCGACGATCAACTCGGGCTTGCCCTCGCTCGCCTTCGCCAGCGCGTCGCCGAGCACCAGCCGGCCCTCGGCGTCAGTGTTGCCGATCTCGACCGTCAACCCGAGCCGGCTTTTCAATACGTCGCCCGGCCGGAACGCATCAGCTGAAATCGCATTTTCCGCTGCCGCGACCAGACAGTGCAGCCGCACCGGCAGCCCGCTCGCCATCACCAGTTCGGCGAGCGCCAGCACGTGCGCCGCGCCGCCCATGTCCTTCTTCATCAGCCGCATTCCGGCTGACGGTTTGATGTCGAGCCCGCCGCTGTCGAAACTGATGCCCTTGCCGACCAGCGCGATGCGCGGATGGTCCTCTTTGCCCCACAAAATCTCGATCAGTCGCGCGGCATGATGTTTCGCTGCCGCGCGTCCGACGGCATGGATCATCGGATAGCCTTGTTCCAGCGCCTCGCCCTTGGTTATCACGATCTTCGCGCTATGCGCCTTGGCGATGCGCTCGGCTTCCTTCTCGATCGCCGCCGGCCCCATGTCGGCGGCCGGCGTGTTGACCATGTCGCGGACCAGCGCGGTCGCGCGCATCTCGGCGACCACCGGGGCAATCGCGCCGACGTCGCTGGTCAGCAGCACACGTGGCCCATGTGCTTCGGCCTTGGGGCGGTACCTGTCGAAACGATATTGTCCGCTCATCCACCCGAACATCGCCTTGCCCGGCTGCCGCCCCTCGACCCGGTAACGGCCTTCGGGCAAGATCTGGCCCAGCTTGGCAAGGCACCAAGCCGACAAGCTTTCAACATTCGCAACAGTCGTTACCACCGACCAGCGCTCGGGATCGTCGCCGGGCAGGATAGCATGGACAAAGGCATCGGGCTTGAACCCGACGGCGGCGAGGTGGGCGCGTTCACGCGCGCTGCGGCCCTTCAGCCAGCTATCAAAGCTCTTCTTGTCGACAAGGTGGATCGTGCGTGCATCCTGGCCCTTGTCGGGCTGGATCAAGTCGGAATGGTCGGTCATTCCGAATTGCTAGGCTTGCGGGGAAACTTTGTCGATGCCCGGCGTTGTTCGCCCATGACCGCCATCCTTGCCCTCCGCTCCGCCGCAGCGCTCGCGCCGGCTATCCTCCTCCTTCTCACCGCCTGCTCCAGCGAACCGGCGCAGACGACCGCTGAAAAGGCCGCTGCCGCCTCGGTCCCCGGTGCGCCTCCCGGCGCCGTCGACGATGTGAAGGTGGCGAATGCGACGGCGTCGGAGGTCAAGGAAAGCAGTGACCTGATGGAGTTTTCCTACGCCTATCCGCTCGAGGCGGCGAAGATCCCCAAACTCGCCGAATGGCTCGATGCCGACCGCGCGGCCAATCGCGACGCGCTGATCGCTGAATCGCGCCGTGATCGGGCGGCCGCGGAAAAGGGAGGCTTTCCCTACCGTCCGCACAGCCATTTGCAGTCTTGGAAACGCATCACCGACACGCCGCGCTTCCTCAGCCTGTCGAGCGAGATTTCGACCTACACCGGCGGCGCTCACGGCATGACGACCTTCGGCACTTTGCTCTGGGACCGCAACAGCGGCAAGCGACGTTCGCCGCTCGATCTGTTCACCAGCGGCACCGCGTTCGACGCGGCGATCCGCGACGATTTCTGCGCTGCGATCACGCGCGCCAAGGCGGCGAAGGGCATTCAGCTGCCTGCGGAGGGTGAGGACTCGGTCTTCGCCAAATGCCCGCCGGCCTCGGCGCAGATGGTGTGGCTCGGCTCGTCCGATGGGCGCCATCTCGACCGCCTGACGATCGCCATCGCACCCTATGAGATCGGCGCTTATGCCGAGGGCGATTACCGGATCAACGTCCCCGTGACGGCTGGGCTGATCCGCGCCGTAAAGCCGGAGTTCGCCGGCGACTTCCGCGCGGGGAAATAGGAGTAGGGCGATGGTGAAACAGCCGAAGGCCGGGAAGGTCGGCGAAACCGAAGCCGAAAAGAAAGGCAAGAAGCGCGCGGCGACGAAGCTGAGGAAGGAGGTCGGTGCGGGCAAGACGATCGCCAAGCCGCCGAAGGACCGAGAGGCCGACCTTGATCGCGCGCCCAGATGGCAGCCGCGCTATCCCGGGTCCGGCCGTCTCAAGGGAAAGGTCGCGATCGTCACTGGCGGCGACAGCGGTATCGGCCGCGCGGTCTGCGCGCTCTTCGCGCGCGAGGGCGCCGATATCGCGATCGTCTACCACAGCAACAGGGCTGACGCCGACGCCACCGCCGCGACCGTCGAGGCCGAGGGGCGCTGCGCGATCACCATCAAGGCCGACGTCGGCAAATCGGGCGTGGGCGAAAGGATCGTCGGCAAGGCGGTTGCCAGGCTCGGCCGGCTCGATATTCTCGTCAACAATGCGGGCGAGCAGCATCCGGCGGAGGATATTCGCGACATCAGCCTCGAACAACTCCGGCGCACCTTCGCAACCAACATCAGCCGACAAGGTCGCGACCTTTGGCGAGGGCACGCCGATGAAACGGCCGGGCGAGCCCAACGAGGTCGCCTCCTGCTTCCTGTTCCTCGCCTGCGACGACAGCAGCTATATGTCGGGTCAGGTGTTGCATCCCAACGGCGGCACGATCGTTAACGGGTAGGGGGCGTTAACGGATGAGGGGGCAGGCAGGAGAAAGCCGATGCCAGCCAAATCGAAAGCCCAGCAGAAAGCCGCCGGTGCGGCGCTCAGCGCCAAGCGCGGCGACACGCCCAGGTCGAAGCTCAAGGGGGCATCGAAAGAGATGGCCGAGCACATGACGGAGAAACAACTCGAGGATTTCGCGAAGGGATCGATCAAGGGCAAGCCCGAGCATGTTGATTGCCCCAAAGACATAACCCCGGGCCTTTGACGACCCGGGGCTACGCGACTGCGACCCAGTGCAGCTCTATTTCTTTTGTACGGCCTTGATCGCCGTGGTCTTGGCGGCAGGTGAGCCACCCGCGGTTACCGGGAGCGTGTTGGGTACTTCATAGGCCGAACCCATCGCGACCATATGGCTGATCGCGATGCGGCGCGGCGTCAGCGCCTTGGGCTGGATGCCGACGTAGGAGAAACTCGTCGCGCTATGGCACTCGAAGCAATTATGGCCCTGCTGACCCTTGGCGCTCTGCAGGAAGGTTTCTGCGGTGGTATTCATCAGGCTGATCGCGCCGACCGCGTTGGTCTGGTTCAGCGTCTGCCAGTTGGCATTGGTCGTCACATAGGTGTTGGGCTTAAACCATGCCGTTCCGATCAGATTGTAGTTCTGCAGCGGTGAATTGTTCGGGAAGTTCGCCGCCGCGCCCTGTGACGCGACGTTGATCGCGGTGATGTTCGCCGGTCCGTTCGGCTGGGTGTCACCGCCGGTCTTGTTCATCTGGACGACCTGCGTGATCGGCGAGAATTTGCCTGTCGCCGCGTCGAAGGTGACCGTGGCTGGATTGGTATTGGTCTCGACGAGCAGGGCCGCCTGCGAATAGGGCGTTCCCGCCTTGTAGAAGGTGTAATTGCCGGGATCGCTGGCATTGGCGTCGAAGACGAAGCTGTTGTCGGCGAACATCGGTGCGTTCAGCTTGTGCTCGAAAGTCGCCCAGACGAATTCGGGATGATTCTCGACATAGCCGACGACGTGCATGCCGACGAGTGCGACGGTGACCGTCTCATATTTGCCGCTCGGGACGACCGTGCAGTTCGCGCCGTTGCAGTTGTTCTGCAGCACCGGCACCTCGGCCTGCGTCGTATAGCTGCCCGCCGGCGCGGCCTCACCCGCGGCGAGCCGATACCAGGTGGCCTTGACGATCGCGTCGCCGACGCTGAAATAATCGTCCTGGTTTGGATTGTTCTGATAGGCGCCGGTCGCGATCAGGTTGCGTTTGATCACATCGAAATAGTTCGGCGTCATGTGGCTCGACGCATAGACCGGATAGCCGTTCTGCCCGATCAGCATGCTGCCGTCGGCCTCGACGATCGCGCCGTCCTGACTGGGGGCGCCATCGGCCATGTGCAGCGGCTTCATATGCACATCGAGTCGCAGCAGCGAGGTGCGCGGGACTTCGGAGGTGTTGGTGAGCAGGTCGTCCGGGACCTGCCAGGTCAGGAAGCGCGGAGTGCCGTCGATCGGGGCGTTTGCCCAGACAAAGGCTTCCCACGACCATTGGTTGAACAGGCAATCGTCGGCGGTCGCGCTCATCGTCGTCGGCATCGTCGCGGTCGGGTTGAGATAGCCCTGAAGCCCTTCGGCCCAGCCGAAGCCCTCGGGGCAACTGCCGGCCGCGGCGATTTCCTTATCGCTGCCATATCCGCCGTCCTTGCACGACGACAGCGGCGTGGTCACGGCAAAGGCGAGCGCTGCAAGTTTCGCACCCCGCCAGAACTTGGCATTAGAGCCCGTGTTCATGATGCTTGCCCCCTGGAAAGCAGAGAGCGTAATAGGAGAATAGTATAAAGTAAATATTCGGATGCCGTGAACCGAAGATCATTACATCCAATCTGGCAGTAACACTGCGGGGCGCCGTGCCAAAGACGGTCCGACTCTGCTCAAAGGATCCGTATTAACAGGTTGGATTCCGGCCCATCTATACGGCATCTGGCCGGTACGGCGGCACCGCGCCAAGGAGCCGTCGCCGCCGCACGGATTTGCCGCAATTATTCCGCGGCTTCGAGCGCTGGCGCTTCGTCTTTCGCCGCAGTTGCCGCGCGGGCGTTGGCGAACCCAAGCACGCCGTCATCGATCGCGCCTGTGCGCATGTCGACGCGATCCTGGATGTAATTCTGGTTGAGCCGCCAAGGCAGGGCATCGGCGTTTTTGGGCATGATGTGCAGCGAGCGCTGGATATAGCCCGACGAAAAATCGAAGATATTCTCTTCGGTCAGGCTGTCCGGATCGTCGAGGTGCGGGGTGGCGACGGTCGTGCCGGTCGCGTCCATATGATTGAGCACGCGGCAGACATATTCGGCGACGATATCGGCGCGCAGCGTCCAGCTTGCATTGAGATAGCCGAACACCGCCGAGAAATTCGGGACGTTCGAGAACATGCACGCCTTGTAGTAGAAATGCTCGCTCCAGTCGACGAGCGCGCCATCGACGCGCACCGGAATCTTGCCCGCGACGGCAAGGTTGAGTCCGGTCGCTGTAACGATGATATCGGCGTCGAGATGCTTGCCCGATTTGAGCTGGATTCCGGTGGCGTCGAAACGATCGATATGATCGGTGACGACCGAAGCTTTGTCGGCCTTGATCGCCTCGAAAAAATCGGCATCGGGGACGAGGCAGAGCCTTTGCTCCCAGGGGTTGTACGGCGGCGTGAACGCCTCGGCATCATAGCGGTCACCAAGATTCTTCTTGATCTGCTTGGTCAGGAATTCTCGGACTTTTTCCGGCTTGGTGCGTGCCTTTTGGAAGACGATGTCCTGCATCTTCACATTCTTGTAGCGTGTGATTTTGTACGCCAGTTCCTCGGGCAGGATTTTGCGCAGGAAATTGGCGAGCGCGTCCTTGGCAGGCCGGATGGCGAACCATGTCGGAGTGCGCTGCAGCATCGTGACGTGCGCCGCCTTGTCCGACATCGCCGGGACGATCGTTACCGCGGTCGCGCCCGATCCGACCACGACGACCTTCTTGCCGGTATAGTCAAGATCCTTTGGCCAGAACTGCGGGTGCAATATCTGTCCCTGGAAATCGTCTCGCCCGGTGAAATTGGCATCGAACGGTGAATCATAGTCATAATAGCCGGCACCAAGATAGAGCCAGCGCGCGGTCGTGGTCGATGTCGCGCCGCTTGCGTCCTCCATCGTAACCGTCCAGCGCGCGGCCGCGCTGTCCCAGTCGGCACCAACGACCTTGCGATCGAAACGGATGCGCTCGCGGATATGGCGTTCATCGACGATGCGGTTCAGATATTCGAGGATCGCAGGGCCGTCGGCGATCGTCTTTTCATGCTTCCATGGTTCGAAGACAAAACCCAGCGTGTGCATGTCACTGTCCGAGCGGATGCCGGGATAGCGGAAAAGATCCCAGGTGCCGCCCAGATCGGCGCGGCGCTCGACAAGCGCGAAGCTGCGCCCGGGGCTGTACTGCTGGAGGTGAACCGCCATGCCGATACCCGAGATGCCCGCGCCGACAATCAGTACATCCTGATCGACCGGCGCAGCCGCTGTGTCATTCGCGCGTTCCATGGTCGCGGTACCTGCCATGATTTCGTCTCCCATATGTCTTTAGGGTGCAGCTTACGCACCGCGTTGCATTTTGCAATGCATTAGACGGGGGAGCGTTGGGGGGCGAAGCATCCTTGTCGCTGTCACATTATTGTCATAGGGGCGAAACCCGATTGTAACCAACGGCGGCATGGTCCGCCCAAGAATAGGAAGGGACGAAAAATGCGCCAGATCGCCGTTCTTCCCTATCGTTTCGGTGGACCTGCGCAGGATGGACCGACCGAAGTGCTGCTGATTACCTCGCGCGAGACGAAGCGCTGGGTGATTCCCAAGGGCAACCCGCTAACCGGCATGACGCGCCACGCCGCCGCCGCGATCGAGGCAGAGGAAGAGGCCGGCGTGATCGGCGCCGTGTGCCCGACGCCGATCGGCAGCTATCAATATCGCAAACGCCGCGCTAACGGCGCGTCGGTGTTGCTCGACGTCGAGGTGTTTCCGCTCGCCGTCACCAGCGAACTTTCCGAATGGAAGGAAGAGGGTGAGCGCGACCGCCAGTGGTTCCCGTTCCACGCCGCCGCCGCGGCGGTCGAGGAACCCGATTTGCAGGCACTCATCCGATCGTTCGGCGACAGCGGCTTTCGCGCCGTGGCGCGGACCGGCGGGGTGGTGCAGAATGTTGCCAAGAAGACAGGGGTGAGTTGGATGTTCGCATGGTTTCAGCGCTTGCTGCCGCGACAGGGCAATTTTTTCGAATTGTTCGAAAGCCACGCGGCGACGCTGGTTGCGGGCGCCAATGCGCTGTCGCGCCTGTTGCAGGGCGGGCCGGGCATGGCCGACCATATCCAGGAAATCGTTGAGCGCGAGCATGACGCCGATGCGATCACCCGCGAAGTGCTGCAGACTGTGCGCCGCACCTTCCTGACCCCCTTCGACCGCAGCGCGATCACCGACCTGATCGCGTCGATGGACGACGCGATCGACGAGATGCAGAAGACGGCGGGCGCGATCGACCTGTACGACGTGACCGAGATCGAACCCGAAATGCGCGACATCGCCGGCATCATCGTCGATGCCGCGCGGCTGACCGCCGAGGCGCTGCCGCTTTTGCGCAACATTGGCGCCAATGGGCCGCGGCTGCACGAACTGACCGAACGGCTGGTGCGTATGGAGGGGCATGCCGACGAAATTCACGCCGCCGGTTTGAAGCGCCTGTTCCAGGAACATGGCGAGACGAACACGATCCAGTTCATCATCCGGCGCGAATTGTTCAGCCATCTCGAAAGGGTGGTCGACCGGTTCGAGGATGTCGCGAACGAGATCGACGGTCTGGTCATCGACCACGCATAAGCGGGGGCACGCGCCATGCACGAACTCGCATTTCCCCTGCTCGTCGGCCTCGTCATTCTGGCGCTGGCGTTCGATTTCCTCAACGGGCTGCATGACGCGGCGAACAGCATCGCGACTGTCGTCGCGACGCGGCTGCTTAAACCGGTGCAGGCGGTGCTGTTCGCCGCTTTCTTCAACTTTGCTGCCTATTTCCTGTCGGTCATCTTTCCCGAACTGCACAAGGTTGCCGAAACGATCGGCAAGGGGATCATCGACAAGGATCTGGTGACGCCCGCGGTGGTGTTCGGCGCGCTGGTTGGCGCGATGTTCTGGAACATCGTCACCTGGCTCAAGGGCATCCCGTCGTCGTCGAGCCACGCCCTCGTGGGCGGCATCGTCGGCGCGGGCGTCGCGCATGCCGGTTTCGAGGGGATCGAGTGGACCGGGCTCAACAAGACGGTGATCGCGATCTTCCTGTCCCCGATGCTCGGCATGCTGCTGGCGATGATCGTAATGCTGGTCAGTAGTTGGGCGCTGCGCCGCGCGACTGCCAGCTTCGCCGAAAAGACGTTCCGCCATCTCCATCTCTTCTCGTCGGCGGCCTATTCGCTGAGCCACGGGCTTAACGATGCGCAAAAGACGATGGGGATCATCACCGTGCTGCTCTATTCGACCGGCTATCTGGGCGGCGAATTCCATGTTCCGCATTGGGTGGCGTTCAGCTGTTACATAGCCATCGCGCTGGGCACGCTGTCGGGCGGGTGGAAGATCATCGAGACGATGGGCGGGCGGATCACCAAGCTGTCGCACCATCAGGGCTTTGCTGCGTCGACGGGCGGGTCGATCATGGTGTTCACCGCCAGCCTGCTCGGCATTCCGGTGTCGACGACGCACACGATCACCGGCAGCATCATCGGCGCCGGCGTCGCCCGACGCGCCAGCGCGGTGCGCTGGGGTGTGGCGAGCAATGTCGTCGCGGCCTGGTTCATCACCATCCCGGCAAGCGCGATCGTCGCGGCCGCCTTCTATGGCCTCACGCGGCTGTTCTGAGCAGGGCGGGGTTGCGTTCGAATGAGAACGTAATAAGAACAATCCCTGCGATGAGATCGGGGAGAATTCATGATGGCTGGTGATTTCGATTTCCAGATCGGCAGCTGGCGCGTGTGGCACCGCCGGTTGAAGCTGCGCCTTGCGGACTGCAACGAATGGGAAGAGTTCGACGGGACGTGCGACATGCGCCCGATATTGGGCGGCGATGGCAATATCGAAGACAATGTCCTGCACATCGCCAGCGGATCCTATCGGGCCGTCGCATTGCGATCCTTCGATCCCGTTCAGAAGAGCTGGGCGATCTGGTGGCTCGATGCGCGCAGCCCGCATGCGATCGACGTCCCCGTCATCGGCCGGTTCGAGGATGGGGTCGGGCATTTCTATGCCGACGATAGGCTCGACGGGCGTCCGATCCGGCTGCGTTTCATCTGGAGCCGCACCAACAGCGCTTCGCCGCGCTGGGAGCAGGCGATGTCGGCCGATGACGGCGCGACATGGGAAGTGAACTGGACGATGGATTTCACTCGGGCGTAGCGGGTCATTTCGCCGGGCGGTAGTCGATGCTGGCACCGCCGGTCATCTGTACCGGCAGGTAGAGGCCGTTGCCATAAGCCTTGATCTCGCCGATCGCGAAGCCTTCGACGGTTGTGCGAATGACAAAGGCGCCCTCGCGCCGCTGCCCGACCGCGCTGCGAATCTTGCCTTGGAGTTCGTCGAGATCGCGGGTGAAATTCTGACTCAGTGCGTCGGCGATCAGCGGCGCGAATTCCTCGCTGCGGCCGATCAGGATCAGCAGGTCGCCGCCGACACCGTCGCTGTCGCCATTGACCACCAGATCGGCAAAGCGGACCTGGGCGGAACCGGGTTCGTTGCGCGGGATCGCGGTCATCCAGATCCGCCCGTGGGTGGGCTTGCCAGTCCGGGCCTCCAGCTTGGCTTCAACGTCAACGCCCACCGCGATCCGGCCGCCGGGGGCGCCATAGATGGTCGACGGGCCGAATTTGACATCCATCGGACCGAGCTTGGGCAGCACGAAGGGCCGGGTCGCGCGCTTTGCGAGCGCGCGATCGACGACGGGCTGGAGCTGTGCATAGTCGGCAATCACCGGGACCCGCACGTCGAGATGCGGCTTGGGGGCCTGCCGCACCAGTTTCGGCAACGGCGTGGGCGACGGGTCGGCGGGGCGACCGGAAACGAAGGTTTCGGTCACCCCTTCGATCCCGAGGTTCAATTTGATGCGCTGGCCGTCGAGACGATAGCCGCCATAGAGGATGCGCTGCGGCGTGACGCGCATCCACACCGGCGGATTCTGATGGTTGAGTTCGAGCGTCGTGAAGCTTTGCCGCCAGACGTCGGCGGCCTGTTTGCGGATGTCGATCTTCGCGATCTCACGGTTCACGATGCCTTCGACGTCGCGCACGACGGGTTTCAGCTTGGCGTCGGCCTCGTCGGTGAAGGTGATGCGACGCCCAAGGAAATCGATGCCCGGGGCGCTGGTCCAGCCATAGGTGATCCGCGCCTTGCCGCGGGTGCGCCAGTCGGGGGATAGTTCGATGCGGACGCGGGCGTGCGCCATCGCGGCGCCGGTCGCAGTCTCGCCCTTCAACACGCCGCCGACGTCGCGCGCGCTGATCCGGGCGTGGATCGGGACATCGACGACGATCTCGTCGCCTTCGCCGCGCAGCCGCAGCGGGCCGCGCGTGACCTGACCGACGATGGTGCAGGGGATGGCGGGGGTGACCTTGACGCGCTTGCCGAAGACCTTGACCCGCTGCGGCGCAACGCATGCCTGTTCGCGCCGGTCGATCGTCCACAAGGTACGCGGTACCGCGCGTTCGAGCTCCTGCCGCAACGGTGCGATGCTGGCATTGATTGGGACTGCGATCAGCGACGTCTGCGACGGCGAAGGCGCCTTGTCGGTCGCGCGCGGCGGCGCCTCGGCTCCGCCATCGGCAGGGTTGCAGGCGGTGAGCACTAAGGTTGCGGCCATCAGTGGGGTCAGTAGCTTAGGGCGCGCTTGCGCACTCGCGCGCAGAAAACTCCGCAACTTCATTCTGGAATCGCATTTTTTCCGCGCATCGATTCTCTTTTCGTCACTTTGGTCCTGATCCGGGGACGACCACCCACCCATGCGCCGAATGGATCCCGGATCAAGTCCGGGATGACGAAGAAGCGAGTCGCGTATCTCTGCCAAACCGGCAGAAAACTGCGCAACTTCACACTGGAATTGTCTTGCTGCGCGCCGCATTCCGAAATCGACTTCGGCGGACCTGCCATCGGAAGCGGCGGGGGCCTTAAAGCGACAAAAGATACGGAAACGTGAGCTGAAATTGTCTCCTTTGTCGCTCCAAGCGAAGCCGCACGCGAACTGCGCTGCGGGTGCGTGATAATATGAAAGGGAGACAAGGCCCGGCACGGGCAGAAGCTAACGCGTCGATGTTTTGTAGGACAGCGGTTTTAGCAGTAGCGCTCATGAGAGGCGGTCGGGGTTGTCACTGCATTCCCGCACATTGCGTCAATGATGCGGCGACCCTTTCCAGGTCCGCACGATCGGGGCCGGCGAGTTGCAGTTGACCATCCATCAGGGGTTCGTAGATCTGCGGCTCCATAAGGATCAGGCCGTTGGCACGAATTGCGAGCGGATTCCCCACATTCGCTTCGGTTAGAGCCGAAAGTTTGGCCCCGGCGGCCTTGTTCAATGTGATCAGCAATGCGTCATTGCCGCCAAAATCATCCTCAATCATCGCAACCTTGATCGGACCGACGCCACATAGCGCCAAATTGCCGATCCAGACCCCCTTGTCGAACATTGCGGAATGCTCCGCAAAGCTTGCTTCGAGCGCATCCAGAGCCTCATCGCTTTCGGTCAATAACGACGGAATATCGCGAGCGTCGCAATCGACCATCGGTGCCTCGCCGAGATAGTCGGCGGGCCGCAGGGTTTCCCAGCCCCAAATCCCGGACGCCGGTATTCGGACCTTGGTCAGTCGCTGATCGCGAGCATCAAGCTCTTCCGAGTCATTGGCCGCCTCATCGCCAAGGCAAATTGTCACCTTGTCGAGCACTTGGTCGACGTTTTGGAAGGCCCGGGCCAGTTCGGGCGGGAAGTCGGACTTCATTGACGTAGCAGCGTCAGCCAGTGTGACTGCGATTGCCAGCAATTTAGCGATCCCGCCGACGGGCATGCTGCTATCCTTTGATCACCCCGAACAGATCATGCTCGTCGGCGTCTTCGACCGCGACATCGACGATATCGCCGGCCTTCAGCGTCGCGGCGACATCGCGCAGATACACATGACCGTCGATCTCAGGCGCGTCGGCCTGTGACCGCCCTGTCGCGCCGATGCTGCCGTCTTCGTCCGCCTCGCCGACTTCGTCGATGATGACGGGCAGGGTGCGGCCGATCTTGGCTTCGAGCTTGGCGGCGCTGATCGTGGCGGTTTTTTCCATGATGCGCTGGTAGCGCTCTTCCTTGAGCTCTTCGGGCACCTGATCGTCGAGCGCGTTCGCCTGCGCGCCGGCGACGGGTTCGAAGCGGAAGGCGCCGACGCGGTCGAGCTGGGCTTCGTCGAGCCAGTCGAGCAGATATTGGAAATCGGCCTCGGTCTCGCCGGGGAAGCCGACGACGAAGCTCGAGCGGATCGCGATGTCGGGAGCGATGTTGCGCCAGTTCTTGAGGCGTTCGAGCACCTTCGCTTCGTTGGCGGGGCGCTTCATGCGCTTGAGGACGCTGGGGCTGGCGTGCTGGAAGGGGATGTCGAGATAGGGGGTCAGCAGCCCCTCGGCCATCAACGGGATGACCGCGTCGACGTGGGGGTAGGGATAGACATAGTGGAGGCGCACCCATGGGGCATTGCCTTCGCTGGTCTGGAGCTGGCCGAGTTCGCGGGCGAGGTCGGTCATATGGGCGCGGACTTCGCGGCCCTTCCACTGGCGCGGATCGTGGCGGGTATCGACGCCATAGGCCGAGGTGTCCTGGCTGATCACCAGCAGTTCCTTGGTCCCCGCGGCGACGAGCTTTTCGGCTTCGCGGAGGACGGCGTCGATGCGGCGGCTGACCAGTTTGCCGCGTAGATCGGGGATGATGCAGAAGGAGCAGCTGTGGTTGCAGCCTTCGGAAATCTTGAGATAGCTGTAGTGCCGCGGGGTCAGTTTCAGCCCGCCCTCGGGGACGAGGTCGACGAAGGGGCCTTGCGTCGGCGGCGCGGCTTCGTGGACGGCGTCGACGACCTGTTCATATTGATGCGCGCCGGTGACCGCGAGGACGTTGGGGAAGCGGGCGCGGATGACGTCGGCCTCATTGCCCATGCAGCCGGTGACGATGACGCGGCCGTTCTCGGCCATCGCCTCGCCGATCGCCTCGAGGCTTTCTTCCTTGGCAGAATCGAGGAAGCCGCAGGTGTTGACGAGGACGACGTCGGCGCCGGCATAGTCGGGCGACAGGCCATAGCCGTCGGCGCGCAGTTTCGTCAGAATTCGTTCGCTGTCGACGAGCGCTTTCGGACAGCCGAGCGAGACCATGCCGACCTTCGGCTGGGAGGGGAGGGTTTTGGTTGCCATGATTGGCGGCGCGCATAGTCGATTTTGCGTGGCTTGTCACGCGCGGCGCTTGGCGCCATGCCACGGGCTGGAATCGGCGATGCGAGGTGACAGATGGCGATAGGCGTGTTGGCGGCCGTTTCGGCGGCGATGGCAGTGGCAGCGGGCGCGTTCGGCGCGCATGGCGCGGCGGGACCGCAGGAGGCCGAATGGCTGCGGACCGGCGGTATCTATCAGCTGGTTCACGCGGTCGCCGCGCTGGCGATCATGGGGGTCGCGCGCGGACCGGCGCTGACCCTGCTCGCGGGCGGGGCGATTTTTGGCGTGACGCTCTATGCGATGGCGTTGGGCGCGCCGAAATGGCTGGGCGCGGTGACGCCGATCGGCGGCACGCTGCTGATCATCGGCTGGCTGTGGGCGGGCTGGATCTACTGGCGGGGCTAGACAGCCTAGCCGCCGGGGACGCTTGCCTCGCATTCTTCGCAGCGGATGACCTCGATGACCATGTCGCCGGCCTCGAGACGCTGCGCCTCGGTTTCCCAGAAACCATAGGGCTTGCCGCCGCGATAGATGCGCAAGCCGCGTCCCGCGCTTGCCAACTGGTCGATGCTGCGGCCGATTTCTTCGGCGCTGACCTGCCGTTCGCGGAGCTGAACGCGCCCGCCGATGCTGGCGAGGTCGGCCATATAGTCGGCGACATGCGCGCCCTGCGCCGATCCGGCGAGCAGCAGGCCGGTGAAGCTGACCGGGTTGATGACATTGTTCGCGCCCGCCTGGCGTGCGAGCAGTTCATTGTCCTGCGCGCGGATGACGACGCTGATCGGCACCTGCGGCGACAGGTGGCGGACGGTCAGGACCATCAGGATCGACGTGTCGTCGCGTCCGGCGGACACCAGCACCGCCTGCGCGCGCGCGATCTGGACGTCGATCAGCGTGTCGTCGTTCGACGCATCGCCCTGCAGCACGTTGCAGCCCATCGCTTCGGCCTGCTCGATCCGCGTCCCCGACTGGTCGATGACGACGATGCAGCCGGGGTCGGTGCCGCGCGCGATCAGTTCCTTGACCGCCTCGCTGCCGCTGACGCCGAAGCCCAGGACGACGATATGGTTGGTGAGCTTTGCCTGGATGCGGGCCATACGCCATTTTTCCCATGTGCGCTTGAGGACGAAATTATAGGCGGTGCCGACGAAGATGAAGAGCACCATGATGCGGATCGGGGTGACGATGACCGCTTCGATCAGGCGTGAGCGGTCGGAGACGGGGGCGATGTCGCCGAAGCCGGTCGTCGTCACCGATATCATCGTGAAATAGACCACGTCGAGGAAGCTGATATGGCCGTCGTGGCTGTCCTTCAGCCCCGCGCGATCGATCCAGTGGACGAGCACGACGATGCCGATCAGGAAGAAGGCGACGCTGAGCCGCGCGATGACGTCGGCCCAGATCGGCCATTTGCTCGCGCGCTTCAGCGGGCGGAAGATATGCTGCATCTGGAACTTGTCGGAGGATTTTTTGCTCATCGTGCGGGCAGTTGCTTGAGCGGATCGACGGGGATGCGGTTCTTGCGCAGCTGGAAATGGAGCTGCGGGGTCTGGACCTGTCCGGTCGCGCCGACGAGGCCGATGACGTCGCCCGCCTTCACCGACTGGCCGCGCCGGACGTCGAGTTGCTGGGCATGGCCATAGGCGCTGACCCAGCCGCCGCCATGATCGATCAGGATCAGCCCGCCATAGACCGCGATCTGGTCGCCGGCATAGGAGACGACGCCGTTGGCAACAGCATGGATCGGGGTGCCGGCGGGGGTCGCGATATTGATGCCCTGATTGACCTTGCCTGGCGCGAGCGGACCGAATTTGGCGATGACCTTGCCGGGCACCGGCCAGACGAAGCGACCGGTGAAGGCGGCGGGGGTGGCGATGGCGGCGGTGACCGGCTTGCGCGGGGCGGCGCTGGCGGCGGCGGGGGCCTTGTTAGCAGCGAGCGCGGGCTGGCTGCCGGTCGCGATATCGTCGATGTCGAGGCTGAACGCCGCGGCGCGGGTCGCGACATCGACCTGTTTGGGGGAGAGTGGTCGGGCATCGGCGGGCAGGCGCAGCCGCTGTCCGACGCGCAATATATAGGGTTCGGCGAGCGCGTTGATCGTGACGATCTCGCCCCAGTCGGCGCCATAGGCGTGCGCGATGCCGATGCCGGTCTCGCCCGCCGCGACGCGGTGATAGAGGCCGGCGGGGATGCGCAGGCGCTGGCCGGGGACGAGTGTGTAGGGCGGCGCGAGGTCGTTCTCCATCGCGATCGCTTCGGAGCCGGCGTGGGTCATCTCGCCGATCGCGCGCAGCGTGTCGCCGGGGCGGACGGTGTAGAGACTGGCGGGAACCTCGCGAGCTTTGGCCGCGACGGGTTGGAGAACCCAGGTCGGCTTGCTGTCACCGCCCGATACATCGTCATAGCCGAGCGGGTTGTCCGCGAGCGAAGGCGACGCGGGCGTGGTGACCACCGGCGGGGCGGGGCGCTGCGGTGGCGCCGATACCGGAATGCAGGCGGCGAGCGGCGCCGCGAGCAGCGGTATAGCAAATATGCGATGGTGGTCCCCCATGCGCCTTCTTTGCCAAAGCCTTGGCGGATTGACCAGCGGCGAGATGATCTCGAGATCCTCCCCATGGCTTTGCCATGGTGAGGATTATTGCGGCGGCGTATCCGACACCGTCATCGCCTGACCGGGGAAGGGCGTGACGAGGGCGCGGGCGTCCTTCCAGTCGGCGGTCAGCCAGCGTTCCTGCGCCTCGGCGGGCAGGATCAGCGGCATCGCGCCCGGATGATGGTGCGCGACCAGCCGGTTGGGGTCGGTTGTCAGCATCGCGAAAGTCGGGATTTCGTCGGCGAAGCGGATGATGCCTGCGATGGCGAAGATCGGCTGGCCCGCGACCGCGAACGAGTGCTGGCGCCGCGCGCCGTCCGGCCCCGACCAGAGTGCGAAGCTGGTCGCGGGGATCAGGCAGCGGAATTCGGTGTGGCGCAGCGTGCCGATCCAGAAGGGGCTGTCGAGGTTGCGCACGCTGGTGATCGGGTCGATGCCGCGCGGCGGTGGCGGCACGCCCCAGAACATCGGCCCGACCCGGCGCATGCGCCATTTCGCGTCACGGGTGACGATCGGTGCGGGACGTCCGGGGGCGACATAGTCGCCGGTCCACGGGTCCTTGCCCGCCTCGGCACCGAAACGTGCCGCGATGTCGGCGGCCGGGACGTCGAGGCGGTAGAGGCGGGTCATGGCTCATACGCCAATGCCCATTGGTTCCGTTCGTGTCGAGCGAAGTCGAGACACCCATAGGG
>Ga0155175_131_pt1 | contig 25134 bp, 21 predicted proteins | sample RifCSPhighO2_01_FD_106143 | JGI IMG/M metagenome (GOLD analysis project Ga0155175, IMG submission 106143) | Sphingopyxis sp. RIFCSPHIGHO2_01_FULL_65_24 | reverse complement strand
CGACACGAACGGAAATAGAGGAGGGGCTTGAAGCCCCCGAAGCCGGCGAGCGCTTGCCGCTCCCAGCGACGCGGCGGATCAGTCGCGGGCGGTGCCGGCCGCCGCGGCTTCGGCGGCGCGTTTGGCCTGGAGTTTGGCGTAGGCGTCGTTGATGATGCGCCAGGCCCTGGCGCAGCGCTTGCGGTCGAGGGCGGTGTCGCTGGCGCAGACGCGGTTCAGCTGTTTGAGCACCTGATCGGGATCGTAGTTGCGGCCGGCGGGAAAGGCGCGGACGTGTTCGGCCATGGCGTTGCTGCCGATCGCGGCGGCCGAGTTGACGTCGATGGCCGATGCGGGGGTGGCGCCGGTCGCGAGGATCGCCGCCGCGAGGATAAGCTTGCCATGAACCATCGTCACTCTCCTTCGATCGAGATCGGAGGGCGATGCTATCATGAAAGGTGGCGGACGCCAAATGGCTGTCCGCGCGGCATTAAAAGCTGAGTTCGTCGTAGATCTTCGACAGGTCGTGGCCCCAGGAGCCTTCGTAGCGGTCGAGCAGATCGTGCGCGGGCGACTTGCCGCTCTTGGCGATGCGGCGCAGCGGTTCGAGGAAGCCGACCTCGTTGTCGCCCATCGAATTGACCTCGCCGCGTGCGGCGAGACCGGCGGCGGCGATGTCGAGGACGCGGTGCGCCAATTCGCCGACGGTGCCGCCGCCGGGCGCGGGGGCGTCGAGGCCTTCGCTGGGGACGGCGTCGCGCAGCGCCTGTTGCTCCGCGATGCTCCAGTTTTTGACGAGATCCCACGCGGCGTCGAGTGCGCCCTGGTCGTAGAGCAGGCCGACCCACAAGGCGGGGAGCGCGCAGATGCGGTTCCACGGACCGCCGTCGGCGCCGCGCATTTCGAGGAAGCTTTTGAGCCGCACCTCGGGGAAGGCGGTCGAGAGATGGTCGTTCCAGTCGGAAAGGCGCGGCAGTTCGCCGGGGAGGACTGCGAGCTCGCCCTTCATGAAGTCGCGGAAGCTTAAGCCCGCGGCGTCGATATATTTGCCGTCGCGGAAGACGAAATACATCGGCACGTCGAGCATATAGTCGACATAGCGCTCATAGCCGAAGCCGTCCTCGAACACGAAGGGCAGCATGCCGGTGCGCGCGGGGTCGGTGTCGGTCCAGATATGGCTGCGGTACGACATATAGCCGTTGGGCTTGCCCTCGGTGAAGGGCGAGGAAGCGAAGAGCGCGGTGGCGAGCGGTTGCAGCGCGAGCGAAACCCGGAATTTCTGCACCATGTCGGCCTCGGACGAATAGTCGAGGTTGGTCTGGATGGTGCAGGTTCGCAGCATCATGTCGAGCCCCATGGTGCCGACGCGGGGCATATGGTCGAGCATGATCTTGTAGCGGCCCTTGGGCATGATCGGCAGCTCGGCGCGGGTCTTGTCGGGCCACATGCCGACCCCGAGGAAGCCGAGTCCGAGTTCGGCGCCGACTTCCTTCACTTGCTTGAGGTGGCGGCCGGTTTCGGCGCAGGTCTGGTGGAGATTTTCGAGCGGCGCGCCTGACAGTTCCAATTGGCCTGCGGGTTCGAGGCTGACGGTGCCGTCGCTGCCCGCGAGCGCGATCACCTTGCCGCCCTCGATTACCGGTTCCCAGCCGAAGCGGGTGAGCGCCATGAGCAGGTCGTGGATGCCGCCGGGTTCGTCATAGGAGGGCGCGCGATGATCGGCGGTGCGATAGACGAACTTCTCGTGCTCGGTGCCGATGCGCCAGCGATCCTTGGGCTTCTCGCCCTTGATCATGGGGACCGCGAGCTGGTCGCGGTTTTCGACGATGGGATCGTTGCTGTCCGAGGCGGTGCGCGTGCTCATGTCGCGCCATCTAGACTATTCGGTATAGAATGCAATCGGGGCTGAATGCCCCCGGCGACCCGCTATTCGACCATCGCGCGGAGGTTGATCGTGAAGCTCGATCCGGGCGCCATGCCGCCCTTGGGATTGACGCGGATGTGCGTGACATTGGTGTCGACGCCATTGGCATCGGCGACCGGCGTGTAGGTGAAACTGGCGCCATTGTTGTTCGAGAAGCTGAGGTCGTCGGACGTGCTGGCGAGGCTGGTGAAGCTGTAGGTCAGGCCGCTCGACCCAGCCGCGAAGGCGATCGGGCCGGGGCCGGGGGCATAGGTGCCGACGAACAAGGCGAGGTTGGCGGGCAGCGCGTCGGTGACGATCACGCTGTTGCTGCTCGCCTGCGTCCCCGCGGGCGCGGTGACGGTGAGGCTGTAGGTCGCGAAGCCGCCGGGGATGAGCTTGGCATTGGTCGTGCCGTTCTGCGGATCGCTGTAGGCGACCGACGTCTTGGCGAGCGTCAGCGGCAGGACATAGGCGTTGGTGTAGGTGCAGGTGGTCGCGGTCGTGCTGCCTTGGATCGTCAGCGTGCGACCGGCGGCGCCGTTGGCGAGCGGGCTGCCGCCGGTGCATTCGACGCTGGCGTTGTAGAGCGCGGCGACCGCGCCGCCGCCGTAGCTTTCGGCGGGCAGGGTGACGACATCGCCGGCGCGGACGTTGACATAGCTGCCATTGGTCGCGGTCGGCGCGGTCGACGAGAAGCTGGCATTGGCGGTGCCGCCGCTGGTCGTGGCGCTCGCCGTGTGGCCGGTGGTCGCGCCGCTCCACGCCTTGGCGAGGCGGAGCTGCTGCGCGATGCGGCTGTTGGTGAAGGTGCAGATAATCGCGGTGTCGGCGGGGTTCACGGTGAGAAGGCTGCCGGCGAGCGCGGTGGCATTGCCCGTGCAGGCGAGCGCCTGCGCATAATTGGCGCCGTCGCCCGAGGTCCAAGTCTCGGCCAGCGTTGCGCTTTCGGCGGCATAGACGGTGACCGCCGCGTTGGTGTCGGTCTCGTTCGCGCTGTTGGCGACCGAAGCGATGCTGGCATTGTTGGTGAGGCCGCTGGTCGCGACGGTGACCGCATTGGTGGTCAGCGCGTTGACCCAGGTCTTGCGCACCACCAGCGTCGCCGATTTACGCGCGTTGGTCCAGGTGCAGGTGAGCGAGGTGCCGCTGGGCATCGTCACGGTGCGGCTGAGCCCGGTGCCCGCGGTCGCGACGATCGCATTGTCGCTGTTGCGGCGGCATTCGAGGCTGCTGGTGTAATTGGCCGCCGCGCCGGTGGTGAAAGCTTCGGTGAGGGTCAGCGTCGACCCTGCGACCGCGACGGCGGTGGCGTTGGTGGTCGTCCCGCCGACCGTCGAGCTGCCCGCGGTGGGGACGAGGCCGCCGGTGATCGCGAGGCTGACCGCGTCGTTTGCGATGCCGTTGGTCCAGGCCTTGGTCAGCACCACGGGCGAATCATTGTCGGTGATCGTATAAGTGGCGGCGGTGATCGGGGTGCCGCCGCAGCTCGCGGTGCTCGACACGGTGTAGCCGGTGCCGGCGGCGAGCGCGATCTGGATCGTCTCGCTGCCCTCGGTCGCGGTGTCGTCGATGATGCTGATGCCGAGGGGGACGGTCGTGTTCTGATAGGTGCCGGCGGGGATGGTGACGGTGAAACTCGCCCCGCCGCCGGGCGTCGTATAGTCGGTGCCGCGCGTCGCGGTGCCGCCGGTGATGCTGACGTTGACGGTGCGCGCGCTGAACAAAGTGCCGCTGATCCGCAGCGCGGGGATGTTCGCCGATGGGATCGATTCGACCCCCGCGCCGGTCGCCGCCGACAGTTCGACGAAGGGGTTGAGGCTGATCCGGATATCGTCGAGGAAATTGCCGTAGCTGCCCGCGTCGGTGGTGATGAACTGGACGCGCTGAACCCCCGAGGCGCCGCTGTAGGTCGCGGTGCCGGTGTTGACGTTCCACACATTGTTGACGGTCGACGCCTGCGTCGCGAGCAGCTGGATCAGCGTGCCGCCGCTGTTGGCGATCTGGAAGCGTGCGGTCTGGGTCGTCGGGCCGCCCGAGCGCGCGCGGTGCGCGAAGGTCCAGCCGATCGTCTCGCCATTGACCATGCAGATATTCTGATAGAGCGCGCCGGGGACATTGGCGTTCATTTCGGCGAAGACCGACCCGTCATAGGCGGGGACGCCGAGGAAATTCGTGTCCCACAGTTCGATCTCGCCCGACACCGAATCCCAGCCCGCGACCGACCCGTTGGCGTAGATTTCGTGGTTGGCGGCGCCGGGGCCTTGGGGATCGTTCGCTTCGAACGAGGGATTGACGATGACGCGCTGCGCGTGCGCGGTGCCGGTCAGCGCCAGCGTCGCGGCGAGCAGGGCGGAAAGGAAGCGCATCGGCCGCATCGTCAATTCACCGTCGCCGTGAAGGCGATCGCCATCGCCGCCGCCGGGGCGAGCGTCGCGGTCGTGGCGGTCACGCTGGTGCCGGCGAAGGCCGCGCCATGGGGATCGCTTTCGTCGGCGCCCGTCGCATTGTCGTCCTCGACCGCCGTCGCCCCGGCGCAGGTCGTGCCGCTGCGCAGCGAGGCGGGGGTGTAAGTCATCGTCGCGGGGATCGCGTCGGCGATCGCGATGCTGGTCGCGGTGGCGCCGCCGGTGTTGGTGACGAGCAGGCAATAGCGCATGACCGCGCCGGGGATCGCCTTGGGGTTTGTCGTCCCGTTCGTCGGATCGCTGACCACGCTGCTCGTCTTGGCGAAGGCGAGGCTGGTGGTCGGGCGGCAGAAGCTGATGTCATGGATCGCCATCCCCTGTTGGCCGGGATCGGTCGGCGCGAGGCTGTGGCTGCCATAGACGATGGTGATCGTGTCGACCGGTGCGGCAAAGGTCACCACGACGGTGCCGTTGGCGCTGGCGTCGGCCGAGGCGGTGTCGCCATAGACGCTGTTGCCGACGACATAGTTGCTGACGCCGTTGGTCAGCGTCGGCAGGACGGTTACACCATTGTTGCTGCCGGTCACCGTCACGCGGTCGGCGAACTGGCCGGCGGCATAGTCGATGTCGAACAGGCGGAACTGTGCGCCGGGAACCGCCGTGGGCAGCGCGATGGTCGATGTCGCGATGCCCGACTGGCTGGACATGTCGACGATCTCGAAGATCGAATATTGCGCCGGCGACAGTCCGCCGGTGACGACATTCTGCCGCGTCGGCGACTGGCCGCCATAGGTCGCGTTGTTGAGGAACGATCCGCCGCTGATCGCGATGTTGAAATTCATCGTGCCGATATTGGCGAGCGCATAGCTGCCGCTGGTCTGGCCGGCCGACCAGGCGATGCTGTCCCAGTCGTGGACCGTGATGCCCGCCGGGCAGACGAGCGCCGGCGCGATGCCGGCGACACGCGAGCCCGATACGGTGAAGCTGACGGCGGCATAATCGTCTTCGCCGGTGACGCCGTTGTTCGGGGTCGAATCGCTGTCGGCGACCGAGGAGGCGCTGATTTCGGCGCTGTTGACGATCGTCGCGCCCGATGTCGCGGCGACGGTGCCGCTGATCGTCAGGGTGCGGGTGGTCCCGGCGGGAATGCTGCCGACGGTCCACACGCCGGTGCCGCTGTTGTAGCTGCCAAAGCCCGAGGCGCCGGTGAAGGCGAAGCCGACCGGCAAATCATCCTGTACCGTCACCCCGGTCGCGGTCTGCGGCGAGCCGCTCGCGTTGGTGACGCTGAGCGTATAGCTGATGCTCGCACCGCCGGCGGGGGCGGCGTTGCTGACGGTCTTGGTCAGCGACAGGTCGGCGTAGTTGGCGGGCAGGCTGGTGATATAGAGGTCGGCGCGGGTGAAGCTGCCATTGTCGGCCGAGGGATATTGGTCGCAGATCTCGAGCCGCCAGCTGCCCTGCGCATTCTGGCCGTTGAACGCCGACAGCGCGGCATTGGGGGCGAACTGGTTCTGGTACGGCGGCGCGCTGGTCGCATGATTGGCGGTGTTGCCGTCGGTGTTGACCGTCGTCGCGGCGCCGTCGTCGAGCCGGACGTTGAAATTGTCGCCCGAGATATTGGCGGTGTCGCCGTCGACGAGTTGGACGCGGGTGCCTGCGGGCGACTGGAGCGTGATCCGGATGTCGCCGCGCCAACTGTGGGTCGCAAGAATGCCGATATCGACATCGCCGACGATATAGCTGGTCGCGACGGTGAAGTTGCGGACCAGCGGGCTGGTGCAGGTGGTGGCGTTGTTGATGTTGCCGGTGGTGGTGTTGCTGTAGGTCGTCGTCGTCTGCGCGCGCGCCGGAGTCGCGACGAGCGCGAGCGCCAGCCAGACGAGCGCCATCAACGCCCGCATATGCTGCACGTGCCGGGCCCCACCCTGGCAAAATCGGCTCTGGTCCCGCCGTTGCATCGGCCCGCTATGGCGCGCTTGTGGCTAACAGCGGGTTAAGGATCGTGAATTTCGACCGTATTTGTGTCGGATGGGGACAGGATCGGGGGGTGGTTCGGTGATCCTCCCCATCGCTTCGCGACAGGGAGGATTAATCGCGACCCCAGTCGCCATGCTGCGCCATCCACAGCGCGGTCGCGGCGATCGCGGCGGTTTCGGCGCGCAGGATGCGCGGGCCGAGCGCCATGCGTTTCACTGCCGGTGCGGCGAGCAACAGGTCGCGCTCGCGCGCCGTGAAGCCGCCCTCGGGGCCGGTCAGGATCGCGGCGGGCGCGGGCGCGGCGAGTGTGGCCATCGGCAGGCCGCCCTCCTCGTCGGCGAACAGCAGCGCGCGGTCCGCCGGCCAGTCGGCGATCAGGCGCGGCAGCTTGACCGCGTCGGCGAGCGTCGGCAGCGCGGTGCGCCCGCATTGTTCGCACGCCTCGACGATCTGCGCCTCGACCCGGTCGCGGTTGATGCGGTCGACGATCGTGCGTTCGGTGATCACCGGCTGCAGCCGTGCGACGCCGAGTTCGGTCGCTTTCTCGATGATCCAGTCGAGCCGCGCTTTCTTGACCGGCGCGAAGCAGAGCCAGAGGTCGGGTACCGCCTCGAGCGGGCGCGTCCGGCGCTCGATGACGACGGTGAGCGACCGTTTGGCGGTGTCGGCGACGACGCCGAGCCATTCGCCGCTGCGATTGTCGCAGAGCAACAGCGGATCGCCGGCCTTCGCGCGCATCACGTTGAGCAGATAATGCGCCGCGGGGCCGTCGATGACCGGATTCGCCCCGGCGCTGAGCGGGGTGTCGACGAACAGGCGCGGGGTGCTGGCGGGCGGCCAGGCGGGGACAGCAGGCATGACCCACGCGATAGCAGACGACGGAAATTTGCACATCCCGCGGCGTCGGTCGCCGGATCTGTCTCGATTCGGGTCAGAATCGGCGGTGCGTCGCGGCGGGCGCAAGCCGCGATTAGCGTTTTGGTAAGCAGTCCCGTCCTAGGTGCAAGGGTACCAGCCACGCATCTGTTGGGGCGGCGTGCCTGGCGAAGAGGGGTTGTGACCATGCGAGGGACCTTGATCCGCGATATCTGGCGCGGCGTCCGGAAACTGCTGCGCGACCAGCGCGGCAACACCATGTTCCTGACCGCCGCCGCCGTCGTGCCGATCATCGGCATCGTCGGTTCGGGCGTCGATATCGGGCGCGCCTATATGGCCGAACTGCGCCTGCAGCAGGCCTGCGACGCCGGCGTGCTCGCGGGCCGCCGCGCGATGGCGGGGACGACCTATACCTCCGCCGCGCAGGCCGAGGCGACCAAGATGTTCAACTTCAACTACCCCAGCACCAAATATGGCAGCAGCGGCGTCACCTTCAACTCGGTGGCGCAGGGCACCTCGACCGTCAACGGCACCGCCACGGCAAACCTGCCGACCGCGTTGATGCAGATTTTCGGGTTCGACGATTTCAACCTGTCGGTGAATTGCAGTGCGAAGCTGGAGATTTCGAACGCCGATATCATGCTCGTGCTCGACGTCACCGGATCGATGTCGACGGTCAATTCGGGCGACTCGGTGAACCGCATCACCGCGCTGAAAAATGCCACCATGTCGTTCTTCGACACGCTGACGACCGCCGAGACCGGCGACGGCCGGCTTCGGTTCGGCGTCGTGCCGTACAGCTCGACCGCGAATGTCGGCTCGATCCTATATGCCAAGAACCCGGCCTGGCTTGCGAACACGACGACGCTGCCATCGCGAGAGGTGCAGCCGCCGACGTGGATCAACGCATCGACGGTGAACAATGGTTCCGCGACCAACGGCACGGCCTATATGGTCGTCGATTGGGCGAATACCGGCACGACGATCACGAAAGTCGGCAATAAAACCGCGACGAGCAGCAATTGTTCGAACGCGACGAAGGCGAATTCGGCGACGACAACAAGCGGATCGTCGACGACGACCCAGACCGGCCAGACGACGGGCGACGATTATCGCACGACGACGAAGGACGTCAAACAGGCCTATCGCTATTACGAATATAAATATGTCTGGGCGTCGAACCAATGCAACGAGCAGCGGCGTCAGATGGAATATATCCAGACGCAGAAGCAGACGACGACCGAGGAACGCCAGCAGAACTATATCTATAACGATTATAGCTTCGACGTGACCGCGGCCAAGACCGGGACGGCGCTGTCGACCACCACCGGCGATTTCGGCGCCGCCTATTCGGCGACATGGGGCGGCTGCGTGATCGAACGCGGCCCTGCTTCGCCCTTCGCGGCCAATGCCACGGCGCCGTCGACGGCGCTCGACATGGACGTCGACACCGCGCCGACCAGCGCCGACAATACCAAATGGAAGCTGCTCATCCCCGAGATTGCCTTTCCGCGCGCCAGCGGTCCGAGCGGTACGCCGTCATCGACCGGGACGTCTGGTGTGACGGTCGATTACAAGAACGTCACCAAGGACAGCAGTTCGGGCAACTGGCAGCGCTATTCGAAATATTGGGGCAGCGGCTGGGGCGTTTGCCCGGCGGCGGCGATGAAGCTGACCACGCAGACGGCGGCCAATCGCGCCACGTTCAACACCTATATCAACTCGCTGCAGCCGGTCGGTGGTACCTATCACGACTCGGGCATGGTGTGGGGCATTCGCCTCCTGTCGGCCGACGGGATGTTCGCCGACGAAAATGCGACCGCACCCAACAATCGTCCGATCGCGCGCCATATCATCTTCATGACGGATGGCGACATGTCGGCGAACATGGGGAACCTGGGCTTTCAGGGCTATGAGTGGACGATGAAGCGCGTCGGCGGCACCGACGACGCGACGCTGACGGCGCGGCACAACAATCGCTTCCTGCAATTGTGCGAGAAGGCGAAAGCGAAGAACATCACCGTCTGGGTGGTGAGCTTTGGCCTGGCGCTCAACACGCAGATGACGACCTGCGCAACGGCGGACAAAGCCTATTCGGCGGCGAACGCGACGCAGCTCAACCAGAATTTCCAGTCGATCGCACGGCAGATTTCCAAGTTGAGGTTGTCGCAATGACCCGTCTTCCGACCCATTTCCGCAGCCTGCGGCGCGATAATCGCGGCACCGCGATCACCGAATTCGCGCTGACGGCACCGCTGTTCCTGCTCATCCTCATGGGGATTTTCGATTTTTCGTGGCAGATGTACGCGAAGCAGGTGCTGTCGGGTTCGGTGGCGCAGGCGGCGCGCGCCTCGACGCTGGAGGGTAATGCGAGCAGCCAGACCGCGCTCGACGCCGCGGTGCGCAAGCAGGTCAAAAAGGTGTTCAAGAACGCCAATGTGACCTTCACGCGCAAGGCCTATGACAGCTACGACGAAATCGGCGATCCCGAAAACTACACCGACAGCAACAATAATGGCCGTTACGACACCGGCGAGTGTTTCCAGGACGTCAACGGCAACGGCAATTGGGATGCCGACCGCGGCCAGACCGGCAATGGCGGCGCCGAGGATGTCGTCGTCTATTCGGCGAAGATGGAAGTGACCCGGATCCTGCCGGTCTGGACGATGCTCGGCCAGCCGCAGAAAACGACGATCAAGGCGAGCACCGTGCTGCGCAACCAGCCCTATGCCGCCGCAACCTCGACGAACAAGGTCATCTGCACATGATCGCTCCCGCTTTCCGCAAGATGCGCCGCGCGCTGGTCCGGCTCGCGCGCGACAGCCGTGCGACGATCATCGTCGAAATGGCGTTCACCATCCCCTTCCTGATCCTGATCGGCTTTGCCGGGCTCGAGATCGCCAATCTGACGCTCGCCAACACGCGAGTCAGCCAGATCGCGCTGAGCGCCGCCGACAATGCGTCGCGCATCGCCTATGGCAATAATCTGTCGCTGCCGCGCGTGCGCGAACTCGACATCAACTCGGTGTTCACCGGGGTCGAGGAGCAGGCGGGCGGGATGAATTTCCGTGCCAACGGGCGCATCATCCTGTCGAGCCTCGAACGCAACACCGACGGCGGGCAATGGATCCACTGGCAGCGCTGCTATGGCAACCTCAACGCGCCGTCGAGCTTTGGCGTGCAGGGCGCCGGCAAGACCGGTACCGCGCTGGCGGGCATGGGGCCGGCGGGCCGGCAGGTGGCGGCATCCGAAGGCACCGCGGTCATGTTCGTCGAGATCACCTATCGCTATACGCCCATGCTCTATGGCAAGTGGCTCGGCGCCAAGACGATCCGTTCGACCGCGGCGTTCAACATCCGCGAAGCGCGCGACCTGAAGGGGCCCCCGAACAGCGACGGCGTTTATAACGACGCGCCGGTGGCGACCAAATCGGCCTGCACCTGACCGGCGCGCGGCGGCTGTCGCAATAATCATTTGTTGCGGACGCGGCGGCTGCTATCGCGCGGACGCCGATGATCGCCGCCCCGCCTCCCGACAGCCAGCTTCGCGGTTTCGTCGCGTTGCTTCCCGCCGCCGCGCGGCCCTATGCGCTGCTCGCGCGGTTCGACCGGCCGATCGGCTGGTGGCTGCTCTATTGGCCGTGCACCTTTGGGCTGGCACTCGCGGGCGGCGCGGCGAGCCATTGGCCGTTGCTCCTGTGGCTGTTGCTCGGCGCGATCGTCATGCGCGGCGCGGGCTGCGTCTATAACGACATCGTCGACCGCGACCTCGACGCGCAGGTCGCACGCACCGCGTCGCGGCCGGTGGCGAGCGGGGCGGTGTCGGTGCGGGGCGCCTGGTTGTGGACGGTCTTTCTATCGCTCGTCGGGCTGCTGGTGTTGGTGCAATTGCCGCTGCGCGCGCAGCTGATCGCGCTGCTCAGCCTGGCGCTGGTGGCGGCTTACCCGTTCATGAAGCGCATCACCTGGTGGCCGCAGGCGTGGCTTGGGCTGGTATTCAGCTGGGGCGCGCTCGTCGGCTGGGCGGCGGTTGGCGCGAATCCGCCGGAGCTGGCGCTGCCGCTGCTGTACGCGGGCTGCATCGCGTGGGTGATCGGCTATGACACCATCTATGCGCTGCAGGATATCGAGGACGACGCGCTGGTCGGGGTGAAGTCGAGCGCGCGCGCGATGGGGCGGCATGTGAAGGCCGGGGTCGCGCTCTGCTATGGTTTCGCGCTCGCCGGCTGGGCGGGGGCGCTGTGGAGCGTGCGGCCCGACCCGCTGGTGTTCGTCGCGCTGGTGCCCGCGGCGCTGCATCTGGTGGGGCAGGTGGTGACGCTCGACCCCGACAATGGCGCCGACGCGCTGACGAAATTCCGCAGCAACCGCTTCGCCGGGCTGCTGGTGTTCGCTGCGATGCTGGTGGTGGGGAATGCGCCCTGATCTGATCCTCCCTGTGCCGCAGGCATGGGGAGGTGGCAGCGGCTTTAGCCGCTGACGGAGGGGCGATGACGCACCGTCGCGGCCCCTCCACCCCCGCTTCGCGGCGGTCCCCCTCCCCATCGCTTCGCGACAGGGAGGATTATTCGGCCGCCAACAATTCTTCCGCGCCGCCGAGATCGACCGAGACGAGGCGGCTGACGCCCTTTTCGACCATCGTCACGCCATAGAGGCGGTGCATGCGCGCCATCGTCACCGCATTGTGCGAGACGATCAGATAGCGGGTGTTGGTCTCGCGCGTCATGCGGTCGAGCAGGTCGCAGAAGCGTTCGATATTGGCGTCGTCGAGCGGCGCGTCGACCTCGTCGAGGACGCAGATCGGCGCGGGGTTGGTAAGGAACAGGCCGAAGATCAGCGCGACGGCGGTCAGCGCCTGTTCGCCGCCCGACAGCAGGGTCAGCGTGCCGAGCCGCTTGCCCGGCGGCTGCGCCATGATTTCGAGCCCGGCTTCGAGCGGATCGTCCGAATCGACGAGTTCGAGATGCGCCTGGCCGCCGTTGAACAGGGTGGTGAAGAGGCGCTGGAAATGGCCGTTCACCGTCTCGAACGCCGCGAGCAGGCGGACACGGCCCTCGCGGTTGAGGTTGCCGATCGAGCCGCGCAGGCGGTTGACCGCCTGTTGCAGCTCCTCGATCTCGGCGGCGCTTTTTTCGCGTTCGGTGTCGAGTTCGAGCAATTCGTCGGCGGCGACGAGGTTGACCGGGCCGAGGCGTTCGCGGTCGGCGATCAGCCGGTCGTGCCGCGCCGATTCGGCGCTCGCTTCGCCGACGCCGGCGCTTTCGAAGCCGGCCTTTTGCGGCAGCAGCGGCGGCGGGCATTCGAAGCGTTCGCCCGACAGACGGCCCATTTCGATGCGGCGCAGTTCGGCATTTTCGGAGCGCGCGACGGCACCGGCGCGGGTTTCGCGCGCGCTGGCGAGGGTTTCGCGGATCAGGCCGAGCGCGGCCTCGGCCTCGCGCAGCGCGGCCTCGGCGGCGCGCTCCTGCGCCTCGGCGGCGGTCACCTGTTCGCGCAGGCTCGCCTGTGTCGCTTCGACCTCGGCGCGCTGTCCGGCGAGCTTTTCGGGAAGGTCGGCCAGCTTGGCGGCTTCGGCGGCGAGCGCCTCGGCGCGTTTGTCCATTTCGGTGACGCGGCGCGCGGCCTCGCCGGCGCGCGCCTTCCAGCTCTTGATCTCGGCACTGACGACCGCCTGGCGTTCGCTCAAGGCGGCAAAGGCGCGGTCGTGTGCGGCCTGCGCATCGCGCGCGGCGGCGGCGTCGGTGCGCGCGCGTTCGGCGGCGGCTTCCTGCGCGTCGAGCGCGGCGCGGGCGATGCGGTCGTCGGGCAAGGCGGCGAGCGCCGCTTCGCGGTCGGCGAGTTCCTTTGCCGCCTCGGCCGTGGCGGCGGCGAGTTCGGCGCGGCGGCGGTCGAACAGGCTGGCGGCGTCGCGGTGGCGGTCGAGCGCGGCCTGCGCCTGGTCGGCGGCGCGGAGCGCGGTCCGGCGGCGTTCGTCGGCTTCGGCGAGGGCGCGGCGGGTCGCCGACACGGCGGCAGTCGCCTCGGCGAGCGACGCGGCGGCGGCGTCGCGACGGTCGCCGAGTTGCATGACGCCGAGTTCGACCTGCGGGCGCTGCGCCGCGAGGTCTTCGAGACGGTTCTGGCGGACGAGGCGCTCGGTCGCGGTGGCGCCGTCGCCGCGCGCGACGAAGCCGTCCCAGCGGCGCATGACGCCGTCACGCGTGACGAGGCGCTGGCCGACGGCGAGCGGCTGGCCGGTGTCGCTGTCGGCGACCGCGACCTGAGCGAGGCGGCGGAGCAAGGCGGCGGGGGCCTGGACGACGTCGGCGAGCGGGGTGGTGCCAGCGGGGAGGGCGGGGTCGTTCGCTTGCCTGTCGGCACCGCGCCAGCTGCGCTCGGCCTCGGCGTCGGTGCCGGCGTCGAGATCGTCGCCGAGCGCGGCGGCGAGCGCGGCTTCGTAGCCGGGGGTGACGCGGAGTTGGTCGAGCACCGGATTGGCGTCGGATTTCGCGGCGGCGAGCGCGCGGGCGAGGGTGGTCGCCTCGCCTTCGAGCGCGGCGAAGGCGGCGCGCGCTTCGGCGAGGCCCGATTCGATTTCGCCGAGGCTCGCGGCGGCGGCTTCGCGGTCGGCTTCGGCACCCTGCAGCGCCTGCTCCGCGGTGGCGATCGCGCCTTCGGCCTCGACGGCCGTATCGGCGGCCTCGACCTGGCGTCGGGCGAGGTCGGCGCTGTCGCCGAGCGCCGCGACCTCGGCCTCGACGCGCCGGGTGTCGGCGGCGATGCGCTGGACCGACGTTTGCGCGGCGTCGCGTGCCGAGACCGCGATGCGGCGGTCGGCGGCTTCGCTGGCGGCCTGCGCGCGGGCCTGGGCGAGCGCGACCTCGGCGTCGCGGAGCAGCGCCTGCGCCTGCTGGCTGGCCTCGACGAGCGCGGCCTTGCCGGCTTCGTGGACGCTGAGTTGCTGCGCCAGCGCCTTGGTCTCGGCATCGAGATCGGTGAGCGCGCCATGGGCTTCGCGCGCCAGGCTGCTTTCATGGTTGCGGTCGTCGGCGATCCGCCGCTGCTGCGCGGCGAGGTCGTCGAGCCGCTGGCGCGCGGCGCGTTCTTCGCCCGCCAGCCGCACCTGCGTCGCGGTCGCGTCGGCCAGCGCGTCGCGCTGCGCCTGCGCGGCGCTGCGCGCCTCGGCGACGCGGGTCGCGACCTCGGTCTGCGCGCGCGCGACGGTGTCGAGCTTTTGTTGCGCGTCGCGCACGGCGGCTTCGGCGGCATCGCAGTCGCGCTTCGCCTGATCGGCGGCGGCGGCGGCATCGCGCCAGCGCGCGTAGATCAGCCGCCCCTCGGCGACGCGGATCTGCTCGGTGAGCGCCTTGTAGCGCTCGGCGGCGCGCGCCTGACGGCGCAGCGCATTGGCGCGCACCTCCATGTCGGCGACGATTTCGGACAGGCGGGTGAGGTTGGTTTCGGTGGCGCGGAGCTTTTGCTCGGCGTCCTTGCGGCGCACGTGCAGCCCGGCGATGCCCGCCGCCTCTTCGAGCATGGCGCGGCGGTCGGTCGGCTTGGCCGAAATGACATTGGCGATCTTGCCCTGGCTGACCAGCGCCGGGCTGTGCGCGCCGGTGGCGGCATCGGCGAAGATCAGCGCGACGTCCTTGGCGCGCACGTCGCGGCCGTTGGCGCGGTAGGCGCTGCCCGCCCCGCGCTCGATGCGGCGGATGATCTCGAGCTCATGGCCTTCGCTGGCGTCGGACAGGCCGGCGACGATGTCGCCCTCGGTATCGCAGTGGATCGCAACCTCGGCGAAATCGCGCGGTGGGCGCTGCGACGTGCCGGCGAAGATGACATCCTCCATGCCGCCGCCGCGCATCGATTTGGGGCTGGATTCGCCCATTACCCAGCGGATCGCCTCGAGCAGGTTCGACTTGCCGCAGCCATTGGGGCCGACGACCCCGGTCAGCCCGGGTTCGATGCGCAATTCGGTGGGTTCGACGAAGCTTTTGAAACCGGTCAGGCGCAGGCGTCTTATCTGCACGGATGGATTCCGTGCAGTCGGCCGAATCGCAGATGATGCAACCCAAGTGTCACATATCCCCCTTGGTGTCCGTCATGCCGCGCGCGTGGGGGAGTCGCAAGGGGGTTGGGGCGGGGAATCCTCCCTGTCGCGAAGCGATGGGGAGGTGGCAGCGCGAAGCGCTGACGGAGGGGCAACAACGCCAACGTCGCTTGGCCCCTCCCCCGCCGCTTCGCGGCGGTCCCCCTCCCCATGGCTTCGCCACAGGGAGGATATTGATGTCAGCGCGCGCCGAGCGTCTTCAGGCGGTCGCGCAGCACCGGCCAGGTGCCGATGCCTTCGGCGACCGCGCCGTTGATGAGGAAGGTCGGCGTGCCCGCGATATTATATTTCTCGTTGGCGGCGTTGACGCCCTTTTCGAGCGCTTCGATGTTGGCGATGTTGCCGAGACAGCTGTTGATCTGGTCGGCGGTCATGCCGCGCGCCTGGAAGAACTGGTCGAGCTTGATCGCCTTGGCGAGCGCCGGGAAGCGCTGGTTCGGCGCCAGCTGCATCGCGGCCTGGAAGCCGGCTTCATTGGCCTGCGCATTGGCGAAGATTTCGGCCTGCGCGGCGAAGGTGTTTTCCAACAGCGGGAAATAGCGTTCGGCCGGGGCGCAGTGGATGACGGCGGCGGCGGTCGCGTCGATGCCGTCGCGGACATAGTTGCGCATTTCGAAGCTGACGCGGCCGGTGTCGACGAAGTCGCGCGACAGTTCCTCATGGCTTTCGTTCGAGAAATCGGCGCAGTGCGAACAGGTCAAAGAGCCATATTCGACGAGCTTGATCGGGGCGTCGGGGTTGCCCATCAGATAGCCGCCCTCGGGGGTCTTGACGACGGTCTGCGACCAGCTCTTGCCCGCGGGCGCCGCGACCTTGGCGATCGCCGCCTGTTCCTTGGTCGGATCGGTCTTGGTGTCGCCGCACGCGGCCAGGGCAAGCGCGGCCATCGAGGTCAGGAGCAAGGTACGCATCATGGTCTGTGTCTCTCCAAATCGGGGAATGCGGCGCTTTTAGGAAGGTTTGAGCGCAAGGTCGAGTTGCGATTTGATCGCCGGCCAGGTGGTGACTTCGGCATTGCGGCCGTCGATGTAGAAGGTGGGTGTGCCCGTGACGCGGTCGGCATTGCGGCCGATGTTGGTCATGCCGGTGAGTTCGGCCTGCGCGACCCCGTCGTCGAGGCAGGCATTCTGCTGCGCCGCCGTATAGCCGCGTGCGGTCATGATCGCGGCGAGCCCGGTGTCGGCGGCGATCTTGCGCGCGCGCTCGCCGGTGGTGCCTTCGAACCAGCTCGTCTTCTGCTTGTCGGTCGCCTTGACGACCTTGCCGAGCCATGTCGGCTGGGCGGCGAAGATCGCCTGGTGATTGCCTGCGAACGCCTTGCTCCCGCCGCAGCGCGCGAGCAGCGCGGCGGTCATGTCGACAGGGTCGCGCACGAGGTTGCGATATTCGAAGAGGACGAGCCCCTTGTCGACATAGAGCGTCTTGAGCGGGACCGCCGACAGCGTGGCGAAATCGGCGCAATGGCTGCAGGTGTAGCTGAAATATTCGACCAGCTTCACCTTCGCATCGGGGTTGCCGACGAGATAGGCGCCGATCGAACTCGTCGTCACCGTCGCCGACCAGCGCGGACCGGCGGGGGGCGCCTTGGCGGCGGGCTTCGCGGCGGGCTTGGCCGTTGAAATAGCCGGCTGGAGGGCGAAGGCGGCGATACCGAGCGCGGCCAGCGCGACGGGCATTTTCAGACGGGCGGCGAACATGGCGACCTGGTTCTTCCTCAACTGATGCGGGGGATTTTGGGCGCGGCGCCGAGCCCGGCGGCCATCCGTTCGAGGACGGTCCGAAGCTCGGGGTCGCCGATGTCGCGCAAACTGTCCCCCAGTTCGGCGGGTACCGGCTTGAGCATTGCCGGTTGCTGAACGGCGGGCGCCGGGGTGACATGGCCGTGCGCCATGCGGACATGGGCGATCGCGGCATAGCCGAAGAAGCGGTTGACCGCGGCGATGAGGTCGGGGGCGACATGCTGGAGCATCGGGGCGTGGGCGCCGCTGATCGTCAGGTGCAGCGTGCCGCCGGCCTTTTGCCCGACGGGAAAGCGGATCATCGCGGGCTGGGTGACGTCGGCGAGCTTTTCGCCGACGATCTCGCGCCAGCGGCTGACCACCGAGCTTTGGATGAAACCGAATTTGCGAAAGGCGGTGCGGCCGATTTCGGGGACGAGGTCGGCAATCGAGCGCGCTTCGCCGCCGCGCGGGCGTTCATAGGGGCGCGGCTTCGGCTTGGCGGGTTTTGCCGCCTTCTTCGCCTTTGCCTTTTTGGCCGGTTCGTCCTGTCCCGCGTCTTTCGTCATCGGGAGCGCCATGCCATAGGCGGGGGGTGAGCGTCCAGACTTCCGACTTCGCCGATCGCATCCTCGCCTGGTACGACCGCGCGGCGCGGGTGCTGCCCTGGCGGGTGCCGCCGGGCAGCGATGCGGTGCCCGATCCCTATCGCGTCTGGATGGCCGAGATCATGCTGCAGCAGACGACCGTCGCGGCGGTGGCGGCCTATTTCGAGCGCTTCACGGCGCGCTGGCCGACCGTTGCCGACCTCGCCGCGGCGGACGACGCCGACGTCATGGCGGCGTGGGCGGGGCTCGGCTATTATGCGCGGGCGCGCAACCTGCTCGCCTGCGCACGGGCGGTGGTGGCCGGGCATGGCGGCGTCTTTCCGGACAGCGAGGCCGGGCTGCGCGCGCTGCCCGGGGTCGGCGACTATACCGCGGCGGCGGTCGCGGCGATCGCCTTCGGCCGGCCTGCGGTGGTCGTCGATGCCAATATCGAACGCGTGATCGCGCGCCACCGGCTGATCGAGACGCCGCTTCCCGCCGCCAAGCGCGACATCAAGCGCGACCTGGCGCCGCTGGTGCCCGGCGATCGTCCGGGCGATTTCGCGCAGGCGCTGATGGACCTTGGCGCGACCATCTGCACCCCGCGCGGCCCGGCGTGCGCGATCTGTCCGGTGATGGCCGATTGCCGCGCGCGCGGCCGCGCCGACATCGACCGGTTGCCGGTCAAGCCGCCGAAGAAGGCCAAGCCGTGGCGGCATGGCGTCGCCTGGTGGATCGAGCGCGACGGGCAGGTCTGGCTGGTCAAGCGCCCCGACAAGGGCATGCTCGGCGGGATGCGCGCGCTGCCCGGCGGGGCGTGGAGCGACGCGCCGCCGGACGAGTCGGGGCTGGTGTCGGTCGACCATGGCTTCACCCATTTCGACCTAACGCTGGTGCTGGTGCGCCGCGAAGCCCCGCCCGAATCGCTCGATGCCGCAGCGGAAGGCCTGTGGTGGCCGATCGCGGAGCTTGACGCGGCGGGGCTGCCGACGCTCTATCGCAAACTGACCGACAAGATGCTGGAGAGAGATGCATGAACATGATGGTTTCGCGCCGCGCGATGCTCGGCGGCCTCGCGCTTGGCGGCGGCGGCCTGCTGCTCCCCCATGCGGCGTGGGCGTGGAAGGAAGGCGGGGCGCAACTCTATCCCGCGACGCACGAATTCATCAAGGGCTTCGTCGACCGCCGCGAACTCGCCGGCACCCTCGCCGCGATCGGCAAGGGGCAAGAGGACGCCACCTTCTTCGGCGCCGGGGTGCAGTCGCTGAGCGACGGGGTGCCGGTCGGTCCCGACACCCTGTGGCGGCTCTATTCGATGACCAAGCCGGTCACCGGCATCGCCGCGATGTTGCTGATCGAGGACGGCAAGATGACGCTCGACCAGCCGATCGCCGACTTCCTGCCCGCTTTTGCGAAGATGCAGGTGCAGGATGTCCCCGACGGGTCGATCACCGCCGTGCATCCCGCCAAGACGATGATCACGGTCCGGCACCTGCTGACCCACACCGCGGGGCTCGGCTATAACATCATCCAGAAGGGGCCGATCAAAAAGGCCTATGACGACAATGGCATCGTCGGCGGGCAGGCGAGCAAGGTGGCGCTGCCGGGCTTCCCGCCGGTCACCCCCGCGCCGAGCCTCGCCGTCATGGCCGACCGGCTCGCGGCGCTGCCGCTCGTCTATGAGCCGGGGACGAAATGGAGCTATTCGATCGGGCTCGACCTGATGGGGCGGGTGATCGAGGTGGTGTCGGGCCAGAGCTTCGACGCCTTTTTGAAGGCGCGGCTGTTCGATCCGCTCGGCATGACGAGCACGGGGTTCATGGTCGCGGCGAAGGACGTCGGGCGCTTCACGAGCAATTATGCGGCGTTCGCCGGGGCGCTGATCCCCTTCGACCCGGCGACGAGTTCGATCTATCTCGACAAGCCGCCCTATCCGTTCGGCGGCGGGGGTCTTGTGTCGAGCGCGCGCGATTACGACCGTTTTCTCGCGATGCTGCTGGGGGAAGGCGAAACCGGTGGCAGAAGGGTGATGAAGGTCGAGACCGCGCGGCTCGCGATGTCGAACATGCTGAGCGACGCGGTTGATCGCAAGGGGACCTTCGTCGACGGGCAGGGCTTCGGCGCCGGCGGCCGCGTGTCGCTGCCGACCTCGCCGGGCGGCGAAGGGCTGTTCGGCTGGGCGGGCGCGGCGGGGACGATCGGCTTCGTCCACCGCAAGCTCGGCTATCGCGTCGGCGGCTATACGCAGATCATGCCGCCCGAGACGGTGAGCTTTCAGGCGAAGTTCGGCGAGACCGTGATCAAGGACGTCCTCGGCTGATGCCGTTGCCGCTGGGGTTCACCGGGGCGCGGCTCGACCGTGCCGACCAGGTTCGCACCGACGCCGCCGCCTTCGCGGCGGTCGCCGCCGATCCGCGCGCGCGGTGCCTCGTCCTCGACGGGATCGATTTCGTGCCCGGCGAGGGCGGGGGGCTGCTTTGGGAGTCCTTCGATCCCGCCGACGATCGCGCGCCGATGCTGCTGGGGATCGACGAGGCGGGGGTGCCGCATTTCGTGCGCGAACCCGCGCCGAGCCAGCGGATCGACGCGCGCTCGCGCACCGTGATGCGGCTGTTGCCGTTGCTGTCGGGCGAGGAGGCGGCGCTCTATGGCGGCGCGCGCAGCCTGGTCGACTGGCACGCGCGGCACCGCTTCTGCGCGGTGTGCGGGAACCCGAGCGCGTTGTTCCGCGGCGGCTGGGGCCGCCAGTGCGCGACGTGCAGCGCCGAACATTTTCCGCGCGTCGACCCGGTGGTGATCATGCTCGCCGAATGCGAGGACCGGGTGCTCGTCGGGCGGCAGGGCGGCTTCCCGCCGGGTTTCTTTTCGGCGCTCGCGGGGTTCGTCGAGCCGGGCGAATCGCTCGAGGAAGCGGTGGCGCGCGAATTGTTCGAGGAGGCGGGGATCCGTGTGTCGGACGTGTCCTATGTGGCGAGCCAGCCCTGGCCCTTCCCCTCGTCGCTGATGATCGGCGCGCGCGCGGTGACCGCTGACCCGGCGCTGACCCTCGACACGACCGAGATCGAGGCGGCGATGTGGGTCGACCGCACCGAGGTGCGCGCGGCGCTGGCGGGCGACATGGGGGCGCCGTTCATGGCGCCGCCGCCGCTGGCGATCGCGAGATATCTGCTGGAGGATTGGGCGGGTTGACGAAGAGGAGGGGGCCTATCCTCTTCGAGAAGGCTGGCATCTCTTATATGCCAGCCAGTGTGACGGGCTGCGTCCTGACTTTCCTCTATACCGGAATAGGCGTCCTGTTGATCGTCGTGCCGACGTTCATCTTTCCCGACAGCCGGATCGTGTCCGCCTATCAGGTCGTTATATTTCTGTTGTTTTGGTGGGTCGGCCTCCGCTTCGCCAAGCGGCACAGCGCCTAACGAGCCGATTCGGACCTTAGAATTTCTTGCCGGTAATCCGGCTGATTTCCTTGGCCACCATCGCTTCGACGAGCGGCGGCAGGTTGGTGTCGAGCCAGTCCTTGAGCATCGGGCGCAGCGCGTCGAGGACGACATCTTCCATCGTGCGGGCGGTCGCGGCAGGGGCGGACACCGCGGCGGCGATCGCCGGGGTCACCGCGGCGGTCAGCGCTTCGAGCGACTGGCGCGCGGCGTCGGCGCTGGCGGCGGAGACAAGCTCTTCTTCGCCGGCGACGGGGGCTGCACCCTCGGCCTCATCCTCTTCGTCGTGAAGTTCGAGCACATCCTCGGGCGCCGGGGCGCGGACTTCGCGCACCGCACCGGGGGCTTCGTCGCGCGCGATGACGCGCCGAATCGACGATAGTATGTCCTCCATCGACGGTTCACGCGACATGTCGCCCATTATGGCCCCCTGCGGCATCGACCGAAAGCCGGGCGATTAACCATGTTCATACCGGTGCCGGGCGATGCTTGCCAAGCCTTATTGTGGCGTCAGCGGATCGCCGGCGGGCACATTGGCGTTGGCGGCAGGCACGGCGCGGGTGTCGGTCGCGACCTGTTGCGGCTTGGGATCGTCGTCCCAGTCGAAGACCTTGCCCTTCACCCGTTCGTAATTGACCGCCGGGTCGTAGAGCGCGCCGCCCTCGATCCCGAGGTCGCGGGCCTCGGCCTTGCCCATCGCGGCGAGCACCGAGAAGGCGGCGACATAGGAGTTGCGGCGCGCCGAGACGAGCTGGACCTGGGTGTTCAGATATTCCTGTTCGGCGTTCAATATGTCGAGGATCGAGCGGGTGCCGACGCTGTTTTCGGCGCGCACGCCCTCGAGCGACAGGCCGTTGGCGCTCACCGCCTGCTGCGTCGCGGCGATGATCCGTTCGTTCGCCTGCCAGGCGGCATAGGCGCCGCGCGTCTGGGCGATGACGCCGCGTTCGGTCGCGACATAATTTTCGATCGCCTGGCTGCTGCGCGACTGCGCCTGGCGGACCTGTGCCGCGGGGCGTCCGCCCTGGAAGATCGGAACCGACAGCGACAGGCCCGTCTGGACATTGGTGGTGACATTCTCCCGCGCCAGCGACCCGGCCGCGATCGAGTTGAGATTATTGGCGTAGCCGGCACCGGCGATTGCGGACAGTTTGGGCATGCGGCTCGCGCGGGCAACGCCGATGTCGGCGCGGCTGGCATTGATGAGTTGGTTCGCCGCCTCGATGTCGGGATTGTTGGTGAGCGCGATCGCGACGGCGTCCTCGGCGGTGGTAGGCAGGTTCGGAAGCTGCGGCGGCTGTTCGAGGTCGACCGGCGCTTCGCCGACGAGCCGAATATACGATTCGCGGCTGTTGATCAGGTTCGATTCGGCGGTGCGCAGGTCGCCCTCGGCGAGCGCGAGCCGCGCCTCCGACTGGGCGACGTCGGTGCGCGTCAGGTCGCCGATTTCGAAGCGGTCGCTGGACGCCTGCAAATTGGTGCGCAGGACCGAGACATTCTTCTGGTTGAGCTGGACGATCGCCTGGTCGCGGATGACGTCCATATAGGCGCCGACGGTCTGCGCGAAGATGCTCGCCTCGGTCGCGCGCAAATCGGCCTGCCCCGCCTCGACGCGAAATTTGGCGGCCTTCACCGCATTTTTCACCGCACCGCCCTGATAAATGGGCACGCTCACCTGTCCGCCGGCATTCAGGAAGCGCATGGGCTGGACGTTCGCGTTGCCGGGAATGACCAGATTTTCCTGATAGTCGACGCTGACGCCCGCGTTCGGCAGGCCGCTCGCCTTCTGGATCGGGACATTCTCGTCGTTCGCGCGCTGGCCGGCGCGCGCCGCGGTCAGCGTCGGGTTGTTCTCATAGGCCTTGGCGAGCGCGCCCTGCAGCGTTTCGGCGTGGGCGGTGCTCGCGAGGGTGAGCGCGCCGACCGCGAGACCGGCGAGCCAGCGGCCGCGGCGTGCGAAGGAAATCGTCTTGCGGTCGTGCGTCATCATATCAGCCTGGAACGGAGGGGAGATGGAGGCGATCAGAACCGGAACCCGGCGGGACGGGCGAAACCCGGCAGCGGCGCGACGTCCATGTCGGCGAAGGGGCGCAGCGCGAGCGTGCCGCCGGTCTTCACCCCCTGGACGAGGCGGGTGACCGCGCCGTCGCGGAGCGCCGCGACGAGCCGGCCGCCCTCGACGAGTTGGTCGGCGAGCGCCGGCGGCAGCGTCTCAATCGCGCCTTCGACGATGATGCGGTCGAACGGACCCTTGTCGGCGGCGCCGGCATGGAGCGGTCCGGCGACCCAGGTAATCGCGTCGCCCGCGGGGGCCATGGCGGCGAGCCCGGCCTCTTCCTCGAGCGCGAAGACTTCGGCGCCGAGCTGCGCGAGACAGGCGGCGGCATAGCCGGTCGCGGCGCCGACGAGCAGCACGCGCATGCCGGGGCGCAGCGCCGCGGCGACGAGCATCCGGCCGGTGACCAGCGGCGCGTTGAGCGCGCGGCCGGCGCCGAGCGGGATCGCGCGGTCCATATAAGCGACGCTCGCCAGCGCCGGCGGCACATGATCCTCGCGCGCAACCGCGCCCATCGCGGCGACGATCGCCGGATCGATGACGTCGCTGGTGCGCAGCTGGCTGTCGATCATCGCCGCGCGCATCGCCGCGGCGGTGATTCCGTTCAAGTGCGCGTCTTCAAATTTGGTCGCCATCAGCGCTGTCCGATTCCTGGAAATGACCCGTGCTGCGGCCCGCTCTAGCCCAAGCCATGCTGTATTGCAATGCTAATACAGCATGAGCGTCCGCAGCGCCGCGCATAGCTGTCCCGGCCGCCGCCGCCAAGTCCCATCGGCGAATCCTTGACAAGCCGGCCAAAGCCCATCACTAGCGCGGTCCGTCCAACACCCGGCCCATTCGTCAGCGAGTGCGGCAATTTGGCATGAGGCCCGATGGCGGAGTGGTGACGCAGCGGACTGCAAATCCGCGCACGCCGGTTCGATTCCGGCTCGGGCCTCCAATATCCTGTCAGCCGACGGCTGCTGATGGTTGAAAAACTCCCGGTTTTCTGCTAGTTATGGAGCATTCACTGATTGTCGGTGATGGTCTCTGATTGCCCGTAATTGTGGCTGTTGGGGGCCCTTTTTGGGGCAGCCGAGGCCCCCATTTGCGCGAGGCCCCCAAATGGCTCTGACAGATGCCGCAATCCGCAATGCTAAACCCAGAGAAAAGCCTTATAAGGTTGCAGATTCCAAAGGACTATATCTGCAGATCAACCCTGCTGGCAGCAAGCTCTGGCGGCTGAAATATCGAATCAACGGCGTGGAGCGGAAACTGGCGCTCGGATCTTATCCCGAAATCAGTTTGGCCGAAGCTCGCGAGGCGCGCGATGCTGCTCGCAAGCAAGTGGCGCATTCTATCGATCCGAACTTCGCGAAGCGCGAAGCGCGAATTGAGGCGACCGTGCGCGCTCGCAACAGCTTCGCGCATGTTGCAGACGATCTTATTCAGAAAAAGACGCGCGAAGGTTTGGCCGCGCCGACGCTGAAAAAGATGCATTGGTTCGTGAAGCTGCTCGGGCCAGAGTTCGGCAGGCGCCCGATAGTCGACATCACTCCGCATGAGATTTTGCATGAGCTTCGTAAGCATGAGCGTCGGGGCCGGCTTGAAACCGCCAACCTCCTCCGATCATTCGTCAGTCGCGTGTTCCGATATGCTGTTGCAACTGCGCGCGCTGATCGCGATCCCGCACAGTTGTTGATTGGTGCGCTGACTATTCCGAAGGTGAAGCATTTTCCGGCAATCACCGATCCGGTTGCGTTCGGCGGGTTGCTGCGCGCGATCGACGACTATCAAGGTGATCCCGCCGTCATGGCGGCCTTGAAGCTCACGGCCCATCTTTTCCAGCGCCCCGGCGAGATGCGCCAGATGGAATGGAGTGAGATCGATTTCGACAAGGCGGTGTGGACGATCCCCGAAGGCAAGATGAAGATGCGCCAGCCGCATGCGGTGCCTCTTTCGCGACAGGCCTTGGCGATTCTCTCCGACATGCGGATTCTGTCGGGATCGGGCCAATTTGTCTTTCCATCGGTGCGCTGAGGATCAGCGTGCAATAGGCACCCCCTTCGTGGGGTGATCGGCGTGCAAAAAGGACCCCTTCATCCCGGGGATTTAGTCGGCC
>Ga0155175_107_pt3 | contig 26021 bp, 33 predicted proteins | sample RifCSPhighO2_01_FD_106143 | JGI IMG/M metagenome (GOLD analysis project Ga0155175, IMG submission 106143) | Sphingopyxis sp. RIFCSPHIGHO2_01_FULL_65_24 | reverse complement strand
AAGGCCATCTTCAACAAACCAGCATCATATTATCCGAAAAGGGGGTCCCTCTTCGACGCCGATCGGGGGTCCCTTTTGAACGCCGTTTGACAATGGCCGAGCCTTATCGTCAAGCCAATCAACTATCCACGCGGGTGAGAAGGCGCGCGGCAACCCATTCTCAGATGTCGGCTCGGTAAGAAGGTGGGTCCTCAATCCATTGATCAAGCTGCGATTCACGCCAGCCGACCGAGCTTTTGCTCAGACGGATTTGCTTCGGGAAAGTCCCTTCAGCGATTTTCTCGTAGATCGTCGATCGCGACAGTCCCGTTCGCGAAATAACCGTCGGGAGGCGTACGAGTCTGTCCGTTCCTCCGCTCATGCTTTCCTCCGGCGTTGTTTGCTGAACTCCCGATCACTGCCGATGAACCGTCCCACCATCGGCGCGATTAATTTTTCGGGCGCGAGCGGGGTGGCCAACCCGTTCAATCTTGCGTGGATGGCCGCATAGTCCGCAAGATCGCGCACGAGGGATCCTGGCAGCTCGACAGTCAGCTTGACCGGCCGCTCCTCGACGACCGGACCGAGGCGCAGCTTGCTCATCGCCGGCTCCTCGCCAGCGGTTCCTCGAGAATAAGATCTCGGGTCACGATCACTCGCAAGGAGAAGCCCGGCCGCACTGTGAGCGTCGGCGGAACGGAAAGTTCGCGTTCGACTATCCGACGCCCGGCCTCGTTCGTGCTGTCCTGCCAACCCGAGCGTAGTGCCCGGACGAGTTCATCGCCGTCCGCGGCAAGCTCCGTGCCGATCCCAAGGAACGATGACACCAACGCTGCCCGAAGCATCCGGCCCCAGTGATTGTTCACCCGGTCCTCGGCACCGGCCAAACCCGAGGCGTCGCCCGCGGGCTGGCGATCGAGCCGGATCGACCCCCCGCCCGGAAGAATGAGACGATCCCATGCAAGCAGGACGCGGCGCTGGCCGGCTGCGACGTCGCTGTCATACTCGCCGACAAGCCGCGCACCTTGTGGAATGAGGAGCAGCCGCCCAGTCGGGCTATCATAAACATTCTGCGTGACCTGCGCGGTAATCTGGCCGGGGAGGTCGGACCGGATTCCCGTGATCAGAGCGGCGGGGATAACCGTGCCAGCCTGAACCACGGCCGCCGAACTCGGCGCGACGATCCGCTCGGAGCTTTCGAACGCGCGCTGCGGCCCGCCGGCGAGAAAGGCTTTGCGCGCCGCCGTAGGCGTACCCGCCTCCTTGGCTGGATCTGCGGCTGCCGGCTGGCCATCGAGAATTTCGGGCGCGGCGGCCACTGCGCTGCCGCCGCCCAGAAACAGGCGGCTTCCCTCGGCCGCCTCGCGCTCCTGCAGTGCGCGCTGCCTCGCCTGCTCCCGCGCGATTTGCCGGGGATCAGGCGTTGGCGGCCCCATCGCCGGGACGGGAACAGGCTCGCCCGCCTTTTGCGCCGACACAATCGGCCGACCGAGGTCCCCGGGGAGCGGCGGCCCGAGCTTGGGGACGGCGCCATAGTCTGCGGGCGCCCCGGTCACGGCCTCGGACCGGTTCGGCGACGTAACCTCGTAGAGCTCCTGCGCCGCCTTCGGATCGACCGGGCGCAGCGCCCAGAGAAGCGCGCCGCCGATTGCGATCCCGGCGGTGCCGCCGAGCACCGCAAGCGTCTTGCGCGAAAGGCGCATGACGCGAGGCAGTTCGCCCTCAAGACGAAAACCGTCGGGGCTCGCAGGCGCTACCACTGCCGCGTCAGGTGCCATTTCAGCGGTCGGAGCCTCGCCTTCGGCGTCCTCGGGCCGGCTCACGGGCGTACCCGCGCAGCCGACGCATCGCGAACGATACGGACCTTCTTCGCCGCCTTTCCGGCGCCCAAGCGAAGCTCGCCGCGAACGAACAACCGGTCGACGATCATGAAGCGGCCGTCGACACGGTAGTTCAGAAGCTCGGCCACGCCCTTCTCGCCGACCGCAAAGAGCGGCGGCATCTCGCCGGTCGCGATCGAAGGGCTGAACTCAACAAAGAGCTGTCGGCCGTCGTCGAACGCGCGCACCGGGCGCCATGGCGCCTTGTCGCCGCTGATCCGGTAGGCGAAGTTAAGCGACGGCAGATTGATCCCGCTGGCGGCGGGCGCGGCCCTCACACGCTCGGCTTCGGCCGCGCGAAGCGCGATCAGCTCGTCCTGCGGATAGCGCCACGAGACTGCGGCCATATAGGTCGAAGGCGTCGCGCGCAGTTCAATGTGGTAAGTTCGGCGGCTCGTGTTGATGACGGGCTCGCTTTCCTTCATCTTGCGGCCGTTCGGGACGATTGCGATCGGCACGGTGACCATCAGGGTCGCGAGCGTGCCTTCATAGCTGCCGTCGTCCTTGAGGGTCAGATTTCCGATGGTGGTACCCATGTCCAGTCTCCTTTGATGCTCGGGGACCATCCCCGATGGCGCCAGAAGGAGGGGCCGTGAGCCGCCGTCACCGAGCGCATGCGAGGGCGAACCCCCGCAGGGGGTTGACGGCATTAGGCGAGCCGAGCCCCGCAATCAGGCAGCCAATGAGGGAAAGGTCCCATGCAACGGGAGCCGAGGGGTCACAGCGGAACTCATGACTCCGGATGCGAAAGCCGGGGCTCACGGCTGCCCGGCCCACCCCCGCTCCACGCCCCGTCCCCGCTTCCCGGCGCAATGCCCCGCACCTTCGATCTGCCGCACCGCCGGCTCGTATCTCCGCCCCGCGGCAAACCCCCGGCACCCTCGCTTTCCGGCTTTTCATCCACAGCGATGATACCGCTTCGCCGCAGCGCGCCTTGACGAAGAGCAGGCAATGAGAACAAAGAAGGAACATAATACCAGCTTGCCGAGTTATCCGCACCTATGCGCCAGTCCGCCGTTCTTGAAGAAATTCGCGCGAAAATAGCGCAAATCGAAGGCGTTGGCGCTCGTCATGACGTCATCCCGTTCGGTATCGAGGATTTCGACTCGCGAATTCCTGCGCGCGGAATCGCCACCGGCGCGCTTCACGAGCTCGCCGGCAGTCCCGAACTGGCGGACGATGCGAGCGCCACGATCTTCCTTGCCGGTATCCTCGCCAGGAGCGACGGCCCGGTTTTCTGGTGCCTGCGCTGGCGTGATCTCTTCGCCCCCGCGCTCCATCTTGCCGGGCTCCATCCCGACCGGCTGATTCATGTCGAAGCGGGCAGCGACACCAACGTCCTCCTCGCGATGGAGGAGTGCCTCCGCCATCCGGGGCTCGCGGGGGTCGTCGGCGAGGTCAAGAAATACAGTACCATCGCTTCGAAGCGGCTGCAGCTTGCCGCCGAAGCCTCGGGAGTCCCCGCCTTCATCTTCCGCCGCGCCTGCAAGGCCGGCGAGCCTGCCGAAGGCAGCGCCGCCGTGACCCGCTGGCGCGTCACCGCGAGTCCGACCGAGGATCTGGGCATCCCCGCGATCGGACGCGCGCGCTGGCGCGTCGCGCTCGAGCGCGCGCGCGGCGGCAATCCGCACAACTGGATCGTGGAGGGCTGCGATGCGACGGGTCGTATCGCTCTTCCTGCCGCACTGGTCGACCGACCGGCTGCGCAGGAAGATGCGCAAGCCGCAGCCTGACGGCCGCGCCCCGCCCCGCCCGCTCGTCACCGCGATCCCCGACCATGGCCGGCGTATCGTCGCGGCGACGTGCCGGGAGGCGCGGATGCTTGGCATTCAGACGGGCATGACGATCACGAAAGCGCGGGCTTTCGCGCCCGAGCTCGATGTCGTCGACGGCGAGCCCGAAGCCGATCTCGACGGGCTGCGGCGCCTCGCCCTCTGGGCAGGCGAGCGTTATTCGCCGATTGTCGCGCCCGATCCGCCCGACGGGCTCTGGCTCGACATTACCGGCTGCGCGGCTATCTTCAGCAGCGAGCGAGCCTTGCTCAAGGATCTTCACCGCCGCGTCGCAGCCTTCGGTCTCAGCCTGCAAATTGCGGTCGCGGACACGGCCGGCTGCGCGCATGCGACCGCCCGCCATGTCCCCGCCGGGCGGCCCGTCACGGTTGAACCCGGAGCGCATCGCAAGGCGATCGCGCTCCTTCCCGTCGCAGCGCTCCGCCTGCCGTCCGCCGATGTCGAAGGCCTGCGCAAACTCGGCTTCGAGCGGATCGAGCAGCTGATCGGAAGTCCCCGCGGTCCGCTCGCTAAACGGTTCGGACGCGAACTGCATCGCCGCCTCGACCAGGCACTCGGCACGCTCCCAGAGCCCATCGAACCGATCTTCCCCGAAGTGCTGCCGCAAGCCAGGCGCGGCTTCATGGAGCCGCTCGCGACGGCGGATGCCTTGGCGCAGGTGATCGGCGACCTTGCGCACGATATCGCAGGCCAGCTCAACCGCGCCGGAACGGGCGCGCGGCGCCTCGACTGCTATTTCCACCGCGTCGATGGGCAGACGCAGGCCATCCGTATCGGAACCGCCTCGCCTTCGCGCGATCCCAGGCATCTTGCGAAACTGCTCGCCGCGCGGATCGAGAGCGTCGATCCCGGTCTCGGGATCGAGGCGATGACGCTCATCGCGGCGCTCGCGGAGCGGCAGCAAGGGAGCCAGGCCGACGCGCTCGAAAATATCGGACGCCGCGGACCCGATCTTCCCGCCTTAGTCGACACGCTCGCCAACCGCTTCGGGCAGCGCGCGCTCCAGCGCGCGGCGCCGCGACCGAGCGCGATGCCCGAGCGCTCGGTCGCCGCCCTCCCCGCGCTCGCGCCCGAGACAGGCGAGAGCTGGAGCGACTGGCCGCGCCCGTCGCGTATGCTCGCGCGGCCCGAACCGGTCGATGTCGTCGCCTTGCTTCCCGATGATGCGCCGCGCCTCTTCATCTGGCGCCGCAAACGCTACCGGGTCACGCAGGGCGACGGACCCGAACGACTGCAGGGCGAATGGTGGCGCGAGGGCGGGATTGAAGGCGAAACCCATCTCACCGTCCGCGACTATTATCAGGTCGAGACCGAGACGGGCGGCCGTTACTGGCTCTTCCGCCTCGGCGACGGGGTCAATCCGGCCACCGGCTCCATGCGCTGGTTTATTCACGGAGCGTTCGCTTGAGAATGCGACCGGCATCAAATCGCATTCGCTTGAGAAGGCAGCAGGCATCGAACCGCATTCGCTTGAGAGTGCGGCCGCCGAATAGCGGCGCCTTAGCATGACCGATGAAGGACCGGCCTATGTCGAGCTGCAGGTCACGACGCATTTCAGCTTCCTGCGCGGCGCCTCCTCGCCGGAAGAGCTGTTCACCGCCGCTGCAATGCTCGGCCTGCCCGCGCTCGGCGTCGCCGACCGGCACAGCGTCGCCGGGATCGTGCGCGCGTGGGACGCCGAGAAGGTCACCGGGGTCCGCGCCCTGACCGGCACGCGTCTCGATCTTGCCGACGGAACCGCCCTTCTCGTCTATCCAACCGACAAGATGGCCTATGGCCGGATGTGCCGGCTGCTCAGCATCGGCAAGACGCGCGCCGGCAAGGGCTCCTGCCATCTCGACTGGCCCGATCTCGAGGACTGGACCGAGGGCCTGCTTGCAATCCTGCTTCCCGACCGCGCCGATAGCGCAGCCGAGGCGGCGATCGCCCGCGCAAGGCGCATCTTCGGCGATCGCCTCTATCTCGCCCTCACGATCCGGCGCCGCCCCGGCGATGCGATCAGGCTGCGTGATCTCGCAGCATTGGCCGCCAAAGCGAAAGTGCCGACGCTCGCAACCGGCAACGTCCTTTATCATATGCCCGACCGGCGCCTGCTGCAGGATGTCGTCACCTGCATCCGCGAGAAATGCACGATCGACGAGCTTGGCGATCGCCGCGAACGCTTCGCCGACCGCCACATCAAGACGGCGGCCGAGATGGAACGCCTGTTTCTCCGCTACCTCAAGGATCGTTCGCCGGTCGCGCGCACGGTCGATTTCGCGAAGCGTTGCACCTTCAGTCTCGAAGAGCTGCGCTATCAATATCCCGACGAGATCCAGGTTCCCGGACGTACCCCGCAGGAGGAGCTAGAGCGACTGACATGGGAAAAGGCCCCGCTCCGCTACCCCGAAGGCGTCAGCCCGGCGGTCCGTACCCAGCTCGAGCATGAACTCAGATTGATCAGCGAACTCGATTACGCGCCCTATTTCCTGACGGTGCACTCGATCGTCGCAGAAGCACGTCGCCGCGAGATCCTCTGTCAGGGCCGCGGCAGCGCGGCGAACAGCGCGGTCTGTTACGTCCTCGGTATCACCTCGATCGATCCGGTGCGGTCCGAACTCCTGTTCGAGCGATTTGTCAGCGCCGAGCGCCGGGAGCCGCCCGATATCGATGTCGACTTCGAGCATGAGCGGCGCGAGGAAATTATCCAGTGGATTTACGAGACTTATGGCCGGACCCGCAGCGCACTCACCGCGGTCGTCACGCGTTACCGCTCGCGCGGCGCCGTCCGCGAAGTCGGCAAGGCGCTCGGGCTTAGCGAAGACATCACGGCGGGGCTCGCCGGCGCGGTCTGGGGCTATAGCCGCGAGGGCGTCGAGGAGAAGCATGCCGAAGCCCTGAACCTCGATCTCGGGGACAAGCGCCTCGCGCTGACGCTCGAGCTGGCGCGCATGCTCATCAACACGCCCCGCCACCTTTCGCAGCACCCCGGCGGCTTCGTGCTGACGCGCGACCGGCTAGACGAACTCGTGCCGATCGAGCCCGCCGCGATGGAAGACCGGCAGGTCATCGAATGGGACAAGGACGACATCGACGCCCTCGGTTTCATGAAGGTCGACATCCTTGCATTGGGCATGCTGAGTTGCATGCGCCGTGCCTTCGAATTCCTTCACGATCACAAAGGACTGAAGCACGATCTTTCCACCATTCCCGCGGAAGATCCGGCGACCTACGCGATGATCCGCAAGGCCGACACGCTCGGCGTATTCCAGATCGAGAGCCGCGCGCAGATGGCATCGATCCCGCTTATGGCGCCGCGCACCTTCTACGATCTCGTCATTCAGGTCGCGATCGTCCGGCCGGGCCCGATCCAGGGCGACATGGTCCATCCCTATCGCCGCCGCCGAAACGGACAGGAGGAGGTCACTTATCCGACGCCCGAGCTACGGCGCGTGCTTGAAAAGACGCTGGGCGTCCCGCTCTTTCAGGAGCAGGCGATGCGCGTCGCGATCGAATGCGCCGGCTTCACGCCGAGCGAGGCCGATCTCCTCCGCCGTGCGATGGCGACCTTCAAGCTCACCGGCGGGGTCAGCCATTTCCGCGACAAGCTGATCGATGGCATGGTCGGCCGCGGCTACGACCGCGAGTTTGCCGAAAAGACCTTCAAGCAGATCGAGGGCTTCGGCTCCTACGGATTTCCCGAGAGCCATGCCGCGAGTTTCGCTCTCATCGCCTATGCCTCGTCGTGGATGAAATGCCATCATCCCGACGCATTCTGCGCCGCGCTGCTCAACGCCCAGCCGATGGGCTTTTACGCGCCCGCGCAGATCGTCCGCGACGCCCGCAATCATGGCGTCGAGATCAGACCCATCGATGTCAATCACAGCCGCTGGGACTGCACGCTCGAAGAGACTGCCAACGGCAAATATCATGCGGTGCGTCTGGGCCTGCGCATGGTCCGCGGCCTCGCCAACGAAGATGGCGCCGCGATCGCCGCGGCCCGTGCCGGCGTACCCTATAGCAGCGCCGAGGAAATCCAGCGCCGCGCACGCGTCGGGCGCGGAGCGCTCGACCGGATCGGCGATGCGGACGGCTTCGCCTCGCTCGGAAGCTCGCGCCGGGAAGGGTTATGGGAGGTGAAGGGCTTGGGACCTGCCGCCCTTCCCCTCTTCCAGGCTGCCGACGAACGCGCAGGACGTCTCCAGCGCGAAGCACTGGAACCAGCGACGCTGCTCGCGCCGATGGGCGAAGGCGCCGAGGTCGTCGAGGATTACCGAGCCTCCGGCCTTTCACTGAGGGCCCATCCCCTCGCCTTCCTCCGCGACGAGCTTCGCTCGCGAAAGATCATCACCTGCCGGGAGCTTCAAGGCATCAAGGACGGCCGGTGGGTGAACCTCGCCGGGGTCGTTCTCGTCCGGCAAAAACCGGGCTCGGCGAAGGGCGTCATGTTCATCACCCTCGAAGACGAGACCGAGGTCGCGAACCTCGTCGTGTGGACCAATGTCTTCGAGAAATATCGCCGCGTCGTCCTCGGCGCCGCGATGATGGGTGTGCGCGGTCAGGTTCAGCGCGAGGGCGAGGTCATCCATATCGTCGCGCAAAGGCTCGACGACCTCTCCCCGTTGCTCGCGAGCGTCGGGCAACGCAAGGACATCGCCGATATCTACAGGGTCGGCCGCGCCGACGTCGTCAAGAGCCCCGTCGGCCCCGACCCGCGCGATCCGGAAACGAAGCCGCTCGGCCGCAATCCGCGCGACATCTATATTCCCGACCTCCGCCTCGGGTCCGGCATCATTCCCGGCCAACCGACCGAAGGCATCAAGATCAAACCTCGGGATTTCCGTTAGCTTTCAAATGGCAGGGGGCGGAACTCGACATGCTTTCAGGGGTCTAGATCATGAGGGGCCAGCGCATGCCCCGCCAAGGTCGGCCCGGCACGCAACCAAATGGAGTGATGCCGATGAACCGCCTGATGATCCTTCCTCTCGCCGCCGCGACCGCCATGGTCGGTGCCTGCGCCTCGACCGGCAGCAGCTATGCCTATGACGACGGCGGCTATGGCTATTATGATCGCGCCTATTACGACCAATATGGCCGCTATGACTATGATCGCCCCGACCCGCGCTACAGCGGCTATTATGCGGAGAATTATTATCGCAACGACCGGCGCTATCGCGAACGCCGCCTTAGCGACAACGACCGCATCTATCGCGGCCGCGACAACAAATATTATTGCCGCCGAAACGACGGATCGACCGGCCTGATCGTCGGCGGGATCGCGGGCGGCGTGCTCGGCAACGTGATCGCCGACGGCAGGTCGGAAACGCTCGGCACCGTGATCGGCGCCCTCGGCGGGGCAGCCGTCGGGCGCGAAATCGATCGTAGCAATGTGCGCTGCCGATGATTGAAATAATATCGACGGCCACGGGAACAATCCGGCCATCCGCGCGCCGATAGTATGCAAGCTCGGGTCTCAGGACCCGACTTCAGGAAAGCCCCGCAGCCTTGTGCAGCGGGGCTTTACCTTTTCGGGCATCGAATGTTCGGCGAATGCTCCCACGCTTCCAACTTTGTTAACGCTCGGCGTCTAGGCTGAAGCGTGCGGGATTTCAGGAGGTTCGGCCGTCCGCAGGAGGAACCGATCCTCCCGGAGGGCGGTAATTCTCGGCAAGGAGCTGAGCGATGTCGACCCCGGTCAAATATTCTCCCGACGCGATCGAAATCGAACTGATCCGAAGTCTCTACGATGGCATGCTGCCCTCGCGCGTCATGTCGCTCGGCTTTCTCATATGCGGGGCGCTGATCATCGAACAATCGGGCGACATGCTGATCGCCGGACCCTATGCGATCGGCGTCCTCGCCTCGATCGCCCGGCTCCTCGTTGCCTCACGCGACGCAACCGTCGCGGATAATCCCGCGATCGCACTCGGTGAGGCCCGCCGGCTCGAGCGCCGCTACGCGGCGAGCTACACCGTCTTTGCAGCCATGCTCGGCTTCTTCGCCGCGCGGGCGCTTGCCCTACCCGATCCAGCCATCGACAAGCTCGCGATCTGTCTCGTCATCGGCTATGCGGCCGGCGTCGCGGCGGGGACGAGCTTTCGCCCGCGCATCGCCATAGCCTCGCTCCTTCTCGCCGTCCTGCCGCCGGTCGTCACGATGCTCGCTGCCGGAACGCCGCTCCACATCGCAACCGCGCTGATGACCGCCGCCTTCCTCGCCGGCGGCATCTTCAGCTTGCGAAAAAGACACGCCCGCGCTCTCGATGACATCGGCCGCCGGCTCACCTTCGCCTCGCTCGCGCGATGCGACGGGCTCACTGACCTGCCCAATCGGCTGGCGCTGCGCGAATGGTTCGATCGCAATGTGCGCGCCGCTAAAGTCCGCCCGATCGCGCTTCATTGCCTCGACCTCAACGGCTTCAAACCTGTGAACGACAGCTTCGGCCATCCCGCAGGCGACGCGTTGCTCACAGCGGTCGCGAGACGAATTTCGGGAACCTTGCGCGAAGGCGACATTGCCGCGCGGCTTGGCGGCGACGAGTTCGTGATCGTCCAGCTTCAGATCGGCAATCCCGACGAGGCCTATATGCTCGCGGAACGCGTTGCAGCCTCGATCGCGCGCCCCTTTGCCGTCGGAAGCCATGATGTCCGGGTTTCGGCGTCGATCGGTTACATTGTCTGCGACGACCTGTCGCGCGACCTTGAACAACTGATCAGCCTCGCCGACGAGGCGCTCTACACCGCAAAGCGAAGCGGCCGCGGCATATGCCGATATCAGGACGCTGCCGAGGTACAGGCAGCGGCTTAAAAACGGCCCGGGAGCAGCAACATCCGTTCACGTCGCGCGTTGGTGCTGCGAGGGGGATCGAGGATAAATGATGCCCCGTATTCTATTGCTCATGACGTCCGTTCTCGCAATCGGTGCCGCCACCCTTTCGCTCCAGTCCTGCGGCAGCGAACCGGTTGAGGCCGCACCGCCGGAAGCAGCGACGAGCGCGCTCGTCACGCTGCCCGATGGATCGACGATGGGGGCAGCATCCGGATCGCTCACGCGCGAGATGGCCGATTGGCTTGCATCGCGCGATGGCCAAAGCGAGACATTCACTTTTCATGGCTTCGACGAAGACAGGCCCAAACTGACAAGCATTGGACTCGGGCGAGCCGCAGACCTCGCCACCGTCCTTCGCGCAGCTCCGGCCGCGACAATCGAAATAGCCGGCGACGAAGCCCAGATTAGCCTTCTCGCCCATTTGCTCGAGGATCGCGGCATCGCATCCGAACGGATGAAGGTCGTCCCCGCGGCCGGGATCGGAACCGCCACGCTGACGCTCCATCGCGGCGCGCCGTCTTCGCTGATGACGGCGAAGTCCTGAACCGCTGCCAGGCAAAAGAAGGCCGACTTTAGTCGGTCAACTCCTCGAACCACTGCGCATAGGGCGTGTTGACTGCCATGTGTCGATTGAAGTCCGGGGCTCCATCGTCCCACCACACCGGCCCGCGCTCGCCAAGCGCGCGCTTCGAGCGATCGACCGCGGAGCGAGCCTGCCGAAGCGCTATGCCGTCCTTGGCTGCGAGCGCCGCTCGCACGCCCCGCCGGGCAGTCATCAGTTCGGATACTAGTCGCTCGCGCTGGCTAGGCTCTAACGCCGGGTTCGACCTACGCCAAAGTCGGCCGCGAATAACGAAATAGCGGCCGTCCGGCGTGACATTCAGTGTGTCGGGCCGGTGCTCAGACACGGCCGATATGGGGAGAAGTTATAGTCGTGTGCCGGCGACCGAGGGGTTTGTGATCGCCGGCACCCGTGAGGATGGCAAAGTCGGAAACTTCGGCCATCCCGGAAACTCAGGGCAATGTGCGGCGTCCGCGCCCGAAGACGAAGGCGACGATGAAGAGGACGACGCCGATCACGAGCAAGATCTTGGCGAAGTCGGCCGAAAGGCCGGCGATGCCGCCGAAGCCGAGAAGCGCCGCGACGAGCGCGACGACGGCAAATATGATAGCCCATCTGAACATGATAAATCTCCCGTCTGGACGCAGTCCGCCAGTCGCCCGACCGCACTTGCGGGGGACGGTGAAGGCCGCGCCAATTCATCCTTGGTGGATGTCCGGGTAACGCTGGCTCGCTTCGAAAGTTCCGCGCCACAAGAGCATCCGCTCTCCCGAATAACCTGTGTTAATCCGAAAATTTTCTCGGGAACGCTTGCCGCCATCGGTGCGTCATTCGAGGTTGAGATGCCTTCCCCTGAACCGGCGGGAGGGCCTATCAAAGGCAAGGTACCGACAGGATCGCGGCACAGACGGGCGCGGAAATTCTGCGCCTTCTGGGCCGGGCCGCAGCTCCCGCGCGGCCCGGCTTCGCGGGCCTCTCACGCAGGAGATCATGATGGCGGACGACAAGAGACTGACGGGCGCCCCCGATCGCGATCGGATCAGCCTTTCCGAAGACTATGAGATCCGCGACTGGACCCAGAGCCTCGGCGTGGGCGAGGATGAACTGCGCGAGGCGGTCGATGCCGTTGGGAATAGCGCGGACGCCGTTCGCGCCTATCTGAACAACGGCCGATGACTTGGGACGCTGCCGCAACGGCGCCGATCGAGCGCATCGCCCGGGTCGTTGCCGGACATGAGCTCAGCCGGAACGGCGAAGGCGAACTGGAATCGGCGGCCGCTGCGGTCGACGTTCTCTGGCCGGATTACACGGCCGCGGCGCTCGCTATCCTCAAGACGATGCGGGAGCCGAGCGGGCGCATGCTGGCGGTCGGGGATGCCCAGGTCTGGGAACGCATGATCGCCGCAGCAATAGAGGACGAGACGATCTCGGAGAGCTGATCGTTCAGCCCCGCGACACGAGGCCAGCGCTAGAGGCCTGATATGTCCCTCACCACTGATCTCGCTTGGGAACAGCTCGCGATCTATGCGGCTGGCGCGGCGCTGGTCCTCATTCTGCTGTTCAAAATCCCCTATGTCGGCCGCGTGCTACGCGGCCTCTTCTCCTTCGCGCTCCTTGCCTTCGCGATCTTCCTCATTCTTCAGCACGCCCCTTTCGATCCGAACCTCGGTCGACTCACCTCTGCGATCGGTCTCGATCGACAGCAGGTGGTCGGCAGCGAGGTGCGAATCCCGATGGCGCGCGACGGGCATTTCTGGGTCGATGCCGAAATCAATGGCATCAAGCGAAAGATGCTCGTCGACAGCGGCGCCACCATGACGGCCGTGTCGCATGAGACAGCGCGCGCAGCCGCGGTCGAAGCCGATGCAACGCTGATGCCTCTTCTTATGCAAACGGCAAACGGGACGGTGCACGCCAAGGCGGGAACGGTCGATGCGCTCGCGGTCGGTGCCATCGAAGCGCGGCGGCTGAAAGTCGTGATTTCGCCCGCGCTCCGCAATACGGACGTCCTCGGTATGAATTTTCTGTCCCAGCTCGCCGCCTGGCGCGTCGAGGGCCGCACACTCTTCCTTGTTCCTCCGCCCGCCCACGTCGACCCCTGATCGACACGGCGCAGATTCGCCTTTGTTCTATTTTTGTTCTATACTCCCTGACCGACTCGCAGCGAAGGACCGGCCATGGGCGACGTAATCCAGTTCGAAAGATCCGACGGCGGCGACCGCATCCGCGGCCATGCGCCCGCAAACGATTTTTTCGCACCCGGCGGTTTTCTCGCCGCGGTCAATGCGGTCCATATCACCGGCGCGCATCTCGCCCGCGCGATCGAGACGATCCGGCATATCGAGGTGAAGAGTTCGAGCGACATCGCGGAGCATGGCCGTCTCCTCGAGTGTTTCGCGCGGGAGCACGGGCTCGGCGATCATGGCGGTGCCGCGCTCCACGCGCGCGTGATCGCCCTCGATCGCTGGGCGCAGGAATTCGACCCGTTCGGCGAGAGCGATATCAGCGGCTTCTACGCCGCCGGCGGCAGCGCTCCGCTCGTCGAGACCGAGATCGGTCACGGTTTCGAGCCGGCGAGCTTTGCGGAACAAGTCGAAAAATGGACGAAGATCTTCGCCTGAACGCCGAGAGATGAGCCGCCTCTACACTCTGGCCGCCACGGCTTCGGACGTCGCCGATCATTTCGGCGCCGGCGGCTTTACCGATATCGCCGTGCCCTCGGAGACGATCGAGGCCCTCCCCGGCCTCGTCGTCCATGCAACGAACGGCCGACGGCACCTTCGCCAGATGCTCTGGGGCTTCCCGCGCCTCACCCGCGAGATGCGGCTGCGCGGCGATCCGCCGGGCCGCATCGGTCTCGTCGCCGATCTCACCAACCCGATGTGGGAAGGTCTCGTCGTCGAGCCCCGCTATCGCTGCCTCATTCCGCTGACCCACTTCGCGAACCCCAACGGCTCGCCGGGCGAGAAGACACGCAGTTGGTTCTCTGCCGAAGGCCAGCCGATCATGGCCTGGGCGGGCTTCGCCAAGAACACCCCCGAATTGGGTCCCGTTTACGCCGGCATGACGATGGACGCGAACGAGCTCGTGCATCCCACCAACGATCGCATGCCCGTCCTCCTCATGCCCCATGAATATGAGCGCTGGCTCCACGGCTCGATCAAGGATGTCATCGGCTTCCAGTTTCGTCCGCCACCGCCCGCAGAAAATTTTGTCGCCGAGCATACCGACGATCTTTGGCGCAGCGGCAAATTGCCGCCGAGCGCGCGGCCCCAGCAAGCGCTGCTCTAGCAGAGCGCCGTTTCCGCCCATGCCCTTCCTTCCCGGCCTGATGCTGATAGACTGACGTCCATGTGCAATCTCTACACCGAGCGCAAAAGCGCGGCCGAGGTTGCGGCGCATTTCGGCGTCGACCTCCCCGTACCGGCGTTCAACAGCGCCGAGGATGTGTATCCCGGCTATTCGGGCATGGTCGTCCGCGAAGAGCAGGGAAAGCGCGTCCTGCGCTCGATGACCTGGGGTTTTCCGCGCCACTCCAAAAGCAAGAAGACAGGTCTGCCCAACAAGCCGAGCCCGACGAACAACGCACGCGACGATCAGCTCTTCAATCCTTATGGTATGTGGAGCCAATGGTTTGCCCAGTCGGCGCATCGCTGCCTGATCCCGTTCACCGCATTTGCCGAAGCCGTCGGCGAAAAAGGCGCAATGACGAAGACCTGGATCAGCGTCACCGATCAGCCGCTTGCGGCCTGGGCGGGACTATGGCGCCCCACCGACGAATGGGGCGACGCCTATACCGGCGTGATGGTGGACGCGACCGAGGAACTGCTCGATATCCACGACCGCATGCCGGTGATCCTCCGTCCCGAAGATCATGAGACCTGGCTGCATGCGCCCGCCGACGAAGCATTCGGGCTCGTGCGCAAATATCCCGGCGACCGCCTCGTTGCCGAGTATAGCAACGACCCCTGGAACAACCGCGGCAGGACGTCGCCCCCCCTCCCCGATATGCCGACCCTGCTCTGATGCTCACCGAAGACCGCCATCTCTGGGCCTGCGCCCTCGCCGTCGAGAAGCAGCATGGCGCGGGCGCACCGCGCTTCGTCGCAGCGCGCATCGGTGCGCTCGCGCTCGCGGGGGATAAAGCGGGCGTCGAGCGCTGGAAAGCGATCGCGGCGAAACTGGACGCACTCGCAAGGACATGAAGCACGGCCCTGTCAGCAAAAGTGCCGCGGCGCAGGCCGATCTGTTTGGCCGTGCACTGCTTCCCGGTCTCGAAGCGGCCGAAGCCTTCGTCACGGAAGCCGAGGAAGCCGCGCTCATAGCCCATATCGAAAATGCTGGGCTCGAGGCCTTCAAGTTCCAGCAATGGGAGGGCAAACGCCTCACCCGCTCATTTGGATGGAGCTATGATTTCCAGACGGGGGTTTTCGCACGCGCCGCGCCGATCCCCGACTGGCTCGCGCCGATCGCCGCTCGCGCCGAGCGTTTTTCAGAACTTCCGCCGGGCGCCCTCGCGCAGGCGCTGCTGATTTCATACGGCCCCGGGGCCGGCATCGGCTGGCATAAGGACCGGCCCGTCTTCGAGCATGTCGTCGGCATTTCGCTGGGAGCAGAGGCGGCGATGCGCTTCCGGCGCCGCCGAGGAGACAAGTTCGACCGCTTTGCACTGCCGCTCGCGCCCCGCTCGATCTATCGTTTCACCGGCGAAGCGCGGCACGCGTGGGAACATAGCATCGCGCCGATCGAGACGGCGCGCTGGTCGATCACCTTCCGCAGCCTCGCGAGTTGATCGCGATAGCGAAGGCAAATATTCGCTCCTATAGAGACCGCCCGGTCGGCGAGGGGCCGACCGCATAAGGGAGATATTGAATGAACCATGCCGACCTTTCGGACGCAGTTGCTAGCGCGCTCGGAACCAGCAAGGCCGACGGCAAGAAGGCTGTCGACGCCGTGTTCGCCGCGATCGCCGACGCCGCCGCCAAGGGCGAGGAAGTATCGGTGAACGGCTTCGGCAAGTTCAAGGTCAAGGAAAGCGCAGCCCGCGAGGGCCGCAACCCTTCGACCGGTGAGACCATCCAGATCGCGGCCTCGAAAAAGCTCGGCTTCGGCGCGGCGAAGGCGGTCAAGGATCGCCTCAACGGCTAAGACCCGACGTCAGGCGCCGAAGGTCACTTGGCCTTCGGCGTCGATCGGCCAAGCCGGATTCCAAGCGATTTCCCAGGCGTGATCGTCGGGATCGGCGACATAGCCCCGATAGCCGCCATGCGGCGGTGCATCGCCTGGCCGGAGCACCCGCCCGCCTGCAGCTTCCAGTGCCGCGATCACCGCATCGACCTCTTCCGCCGACCCGACATTATGGGCGAGCGCGAAGGCCCCCAGGCCTCCGAACGAGGTCCGCGTCATGTCCTCGGCGAGCTTTGCCTCAAGCCATGTGCCGAGGATCAGACCGTTCATCTGATAGAAGGCGATTTCCTCGTTCGCGAACACCGGCGTCCAGCCGAAGCCTTCGCTATAGAAGCGGCGGGACCGGACGAGATCCGCGATCCCGAGCGTCACGACTGCAATCTGCTGCTGCATGCATCGGTCTCCGATATAGGCTCTTTAACAACGGCAAGGGAGCCAGCCTTGTTCCCGCGATCACGAAGTCCCTATGAATCGCCGAAGCCAGACATCAGCTCGCGCCGAACAATGGATCACGAACCTCCTTGTTGGAAAGTCGAGTACCGCACAGAAATTCGGGTAAACTTGATCGAAATCAATATCAAATTACACGTCATTCGGAACAATTCCTCGTAGGTGCGCATTCTTGTAGTGCCTCGTCTCTCCCCCTGGTTCCCGGGAGACGAGGTTCTCTCCCCAGATAATATTGCTGCCAACGAAGAGGTTGAAAGCGCCCCGCGACGCGGCCAGAAGCGCCCGATGAACCAGCGCCTCCTTTTTATAGCTGCTACTCTCCTTTCGCTCAGCGCTTGCGCGGGGGCCGAGCAAGCTTCGCAGCCCTTTTCGCCCTCTGTCCTGCAAGACCGGCCGCTCACCCTGGCGAGCTGGAACCTCGAATTCCTTGCCGAGCGTAACGGCGACGGATGTCAGCCGCGAACCGACGCCGACTATGCCGCCATGCGGCAGATCGCCGATGGGCTCGACGCCGACGTGATCGCGTTTCAGGAAGCGGAGAGTGTCGCGGCGGCAGAGCGCGTGTTCGACCCCGCCCGCTATACCGTCGTCATGGAAGAGCGCGCCGGTGCGCCCAGCGGGACCTGCGGCGGCGAGCACAAGTCGCAGCGCGTGATCCGCCAGGCTGTCGGCTTCGCGATCCGCAAGACCATTGCGTTCGACCGCCACCCCGATGTGACCAGCCTCATGCTCGGCAATCCTCAACTGCGCTCGGGCGTCGACATCACGCTCCGACCTGAGCGCGCGAGGCCGCTCCGTCTGCTTTCGATCCACTTGAAGTCGGGCTGCTTTGCCGGAGATACCGCCAAGGCGTGCCCGATCCTGTCCGAGCAGATCCCCGCGCTCGAGGCGTGGGTCGATGCGGCTGCCGAGGCGCCTGTGCGCTTCGCCCTGCTCGGCGACTGGAACCGCCGGCTCGGCCTTGCAGCCGACCGCGTCTGGTCCGAGCTCGATGATGGCACGCCCTTGAACGCCGATCTCCGTCTCGCAGCTGCCGGGACGGGACCGAAATGCGATCCGCGCTACGACAGTTTCATCGATCATATCGTCCTTGACCGGCGCGCCGGCGCGGACATGCTGAGCTTTGCCGAGACGCTCTACGGGTCGGGCACCAAGCATTACTCCGATCATTGTCCCATATCGGTGACGCTGGCGCGGTGACGGGAAGAACAACCATGGATCAGGACCTTGTCGAAGCGCTTGAATTCTTGCTTGGCCGGGATGACGACGGCGCCCTGTTCGATCGTGAAACGCCGGAAGGCGGATATCGCTCGCAAGGTCTCGAGAATGCGCTGAAAACGATCCGCCGCAAGCTTCGCGCCAGGCCGGATTGACCTTGGCAGCGAGAACGCTGGCCCGAAGGGCCGAAAGCCGCACTCTTGCCGGAGCCGCAGCCGGGGCGGCGTGCGGGCGGGAGCGGCGGCTCGGACGCGGCGGAGCCGTGGCCGGAGCCGCGCGCAGCGCGGCTTGCCCGCCGTGAAAGCGCGCGCCCGCACCGGCAAGAAGCGAGGCAAGTGTGCACGCGCGGCCCTACATCCGTGCGACCCCTGGCCGAGCCTGCGAGGCCAGAGCGCGCTCGACAGATGCCGCGCTCAACCTCCCCGAGGCGGACTTCGATCACAGCTCCGACGAGGCACAAGCCGTGCATTGAGCGAGAATGATCTGCCAACAGTCGCCCTGCTGCTTCCAGAGCCGGAGATAGGCAAAAGTCCCGAAGAAAGCCGCGCCACCATAGGTTCCCGCGACATCGGCCGTTACGACGACGCTCGCCACGTCGCCGTGGGACCAAATGCGGCGGTCGCCGCGAAAATCGAGTGAACTCAGGTCGAGCAGGCCCGAACGGTGCGCCGCTATATCACCCTCCCGCGATCGCCTGACCCCCTGTTGATCGACGAAGATCATGTCCTCCGCAAGCAGCCGCTCCAGTGCCTCGACATCGCCGGCCAGCATCGCGGCCCGCAGCTCTTCTTCGCACCTCGCAATCGCCTCGATCAGCGGCATCCATCCTACTCCCGAATCTGGCCGCCGGCCCGATCCGGCGCGGCCCTCGTTCCCGCCGTCCTATCGATCAACGAGCAGGATGGGCAAATATTGAAAGACGATACCGAACCCGCCGAACGCCAGCGCCAGCATGGCGGCACGCCGTCGCCACCGCGCGAAGGGATCGCCGGGCGTTTTTTGCCGCACCGCTACGAACATCCATGCCACGCCGCCGAGAATAACCAAGGTAAAGAGCGATGCCGCGAGGCGTATGCCAGGTCCGCTGCCTCCGAACTCGGCGAGGAGGTAGAGGAGGAAGAAATGTACGGCCCACAGGACGAGACCGCCCATCATGATGAACCAACTCTTCATCCGCCAGCGCCGACCAGTCGCGAGACGAGTGCGCCCGTCACCCCCTGTGCCGCGGTGTAGACGAGAAAGAGCATCGCGAGGTCGATGCTGTTGTTCCTAGGCTGCGGGACAAGGCCCCGCACAGCACGCGCCGCGCAGTAAAGCGCCATCAAGATTGCAATCGCCGCTGCGCATGCCTGAAGGGCCAGCAGCGCATAGACGACAGCCCCCTGCCCGCTCGCAGTGGGATCAAGTTCGCTACTCGACCAACTCACGTAATCCATTCCAAGCGCCGCACCCGAAACCGCCGCGGACAAAAGAAGCGCGAATACCGACCAGAAGGGCGAGCGTCGAAGGCATGCGCGTGCCGTGAGCGCGAGACCGATTGCGACAGCGTAGAGCCCCAGGATCGATATCGCCTCGCCGAGGGGCGGCGGCGGCCGCCAGAAGCCCGGCTGGTTCGAGGACAGGAAGGCAAGGCTGAACAGCGCCATGAGAAAGATCATGCCCATCACGACAAGCAGGATGACCATCGCCCACCAGCCATGGCTCGACGGCCCGGTAACGTAGGTCGGGACGCGGATGTCTGCGCCAATGTCGACACCCTCGATTTCGACCGGCCGGTCGGTTTCCCAAAGCCATCGCAGTACCGAGATCACCGCGAGCACGCCGCTCACCCATGCGAACATATAGGCCTGCACCGTCAGCGCGAGGAAGAAGCCCGCAGTAAAGATCGCGGCGGCGAAGGGCCATGGCGACGGCCCCGGCATGATCTGCAGATATTGGGGCTCGGCGAGCAGCGGACTGGTGACGATCGTCTCGCGAAGGCCCGTCGCCGAGCGCGGCAGGAAATAGCGCCCCTCCTCGACCTCATCCGCGAGCGCAGGATCGTCCCACAAGGGCTCGCGGCTCGTGACGACCGGGATCGAGCGCGTCGAATAGAGCTCGCTCGGCAACCATTCGAGCGTGCCGCCGCCATACACATTTCCGGCATTGCCCTCGCCCGGCGCGAGCCGGAAATTGCGCGCCAGGTCGACGAGGAAGAGGAGCACACCGAGACCGATCATGAAGGCGCCGACCGTCGAGACCAGATTGGGCAGATCGAGACCTTGCCCCGGCAGATAGGTGTAGACGCGGCGCGGCATGCCCTGCAGCCCCGCCAGATGCATCGGCAGGAAAGCGACATTCATGCCGATGAACATGAGGCCGAACACCCATTTCGCGAGCCGCTCCGACAGCGCCCGCTTGCTCACCATCGGAATCCAGTAATAGAAGGTCGCAAACAGCGGAAAGACCATGCCGCCGATCAGGACATAATGGAGGTGCGCGACGATGAAATAGCTATCGTGCGCCTGCCAGTCGAAGGGCACCATCGCTACCATCACACCCGTCAGACCCCCCGTCACGAAAATGACGATGCTGCCCATCACGAAGAGGCCGGGCGCATTGAACTTCGGCTTGCCGATCGCGAGCGTCGCGATCCACGAGAAGACCTGGATGCCCGCCGGCACGCTGACCGCCATCGAGGCGGCCGAGAAGAAGCCCGTGGTCATCGGCGGCATGCCGGTGGTGAACATATGATGCGCCCACACGCCGAAACTGATGAAACCCGTCGCGATCATCGCAAGGACGATGAGCCGGTAGCCAACGAGCCTCTCGCCCGCGACGGTCGCGACGATCATGCTCATCATCCCGGCGGCGGGCAGGAAGATGATATAGACCTCGGGGTGACCGAAGAACCAGAAGAGATGTTGCCAGAGCAAGGGGTCTCCGCCGCGCGTCGCGTCGAAGAAGGGCCAGCCGAACGCGCGCTCGATCTCGAGCAGCAAGGTGCCGAGAATGATGCTCGGAAAGGCGATCACGATCATCACTGCGAAGACGAGCATCGCCCAGGCGAAGATCGGCATCCTGTCGAGGCGCATGCCGGGCGCGCGCGTCCGCAGCACGCCGACGATGATCTCGATCGCCCCCGCGATCGCGCTGATCTCGATGAAGCCGATGCCGAGCAGCCAGAAGTCGGTGTTGATTCCCGGCGAATAGGCCTTGGACGTGAGCGGCGGATACATGAACCAGCCGCCGTCGGGCGCGAGCCCGACGAAGATCGAAGCGAAAAAACAAAGTCCGCCGACGGCATAGGCCCAGAAGGCATAGGCGGACAGCCGCGGGAACGGCAGATCGCGCGCCGCGAGCATCTGCGGGAGCAGGAGCACGCCTGCCGCCTCGACCGCGGGCACCGCGAAGAGGAACATCATCACCGTGCCGTGCATGGTGAAGACCTGATTATAGGTGCCCTGCGGCAGGATCTCGAGCATCGGCGCGGCGAGTTGCGCACGCATGAGCAGCGCGAGCACCCCCGCCATCAGGAAAAAGAGAAAGGCGGTTCCGAGATAATAGATGCCGATGTAATTATTGTTGACCGCGAACAGATATTCCCAGCCCTTGGGCTTGCACCAGATACGGCGGAGGTCCTCTTCCTCTTCCCTCGGTCGCTCGTCCCGGGTCGGGAAGCGGTCATAAAGCGCGGGATCGAAGCCCGTTTCCGATCTCATTTGAGCGAGACCAGATAGGCGGTGAGCGCCTGCAGTTCCTCGCCGCTGAACTGGTGATAGGCGGGCATACGGTTCGCGGGCTTGATCGCCTGGCTGTCGGCGACCCAGCCCGCCATCGTCCCCGGATTATTGGGCAATATGCCCGCGCCCAGCGTCCTGCGCGAGCCGACATGCGTCAGATCCGGACCGGCAAGCCCGCGCGCCGGCGTGCCGCGGATCGTGTGACAGGCGGCGCAGCCGCTCGAGAGAAAAAGTGCAAGCCCCTCGCCGCCGGCGCCTTGCGACGGGAGCCGCGAAGCCTGCCACCGCGCAAAGTCCGCCGGGGTGTGGGCCACCACCACAAACCCCATCAGCGCGTGCGGGCCGCCGCAATATTCGGCGCATTGCCCCTTGTAGATACCCGGCGCATCGGCCTCGATCAGCAGGCGATTGGTGCGCCCCGGGATCATGTCCATCTTACCGCCAAGCCGCGGCACCCAGAAGCTATGGATGACGTCGGCCGCCTCGAGTTCGAGCAGGACGGGCTGTCCTATCGGAATGTGGAGTTCGTTCGCATCGCGCAGCGTCTCGCGGCCTTGTCCGTCCTGATAATGGACGCGCCACCACCACATCTCGCCGATGACCTTGACGCGCATGGCGCCTTCGGAAACGCGCGCCGCCGAAAGCGAACTGGTGAGCATGAGGCCCCACACGAGCAGACCAGTGAGCACGACCGAGGGAAACGCAAATCCCAGAATCCAGATCGCCTTCTCGCCGCCGAGCCGGGTCTTGAGCCGAGGCGATCCGCGCAGCGCGATCCAGAGTGCGCCAAGCACGATCGCCAATATCACGGTTCCGCCAGCAAGCAGCACCCAGGCAAGCAGGGTCACGGGCTCCGAATAGGGGCCGGCAGGATCGAGCACGGCGGGCGGCCAGCCTTCCGAAGGCAGCGTTCGCTCAGTCATCGAGGCTCAGCAGCCAGGCGGCGATATCGTCGGCTTCGGCTTTTTTCATCGGTATCGCGGGCATTGCGGTCCCCGGCGCCATCGCCGGCGCGTCGGTGACGAAGGCGGCAAGCAGCGGCGCGCGATTGGGCAGTTCGCCCGCGATCAGCGGGCGCGCGCCGAAGCCCGCGAGCGGCGGTCCCACGCGCCCTTTCGGCCAGGCGATCCCGGGCATGGCATGGCAGGCGCCGCAACCGAGCCGCGACGCCGCATCGCGCCCGCGCGCTACGGCGGCGGGGTCGGCAGGTGGCGTTTCAACCGGGGCGGGCGCGCAGGCGCCGAGCAGCATCAAGACCGAAATCGCAGCGCCCCCTTTCATAGCCGTTCACCGTCCTCGTTTCGCTTTGGGAACCACCTCGCGCGGCCATTGGTTCCCGAAGCGTGCGCAAAGCCCCCCTCCTCCTCCTGTTCCTCCTGTCCGCATGCCAAGCGCCCGCGCCGCCCGATCGCTTCCGCGCGACGGGCGAGACGATCGCGATGAGCGGCGGCGATGCGGGCGCCGAAGCGGCCTGCTTCACCTGTCACGGGCTGCAGGGCGAAGGCGACGGGCGCGACGCGCCGCGCCTCGCCGGACTCGACGCGGGCTATCTCCACCGCCAGCTCGACGATTATGCGAACGGTCGCCGCGAGCATCCTGCGATGCGAGCAATCGCCCGCAAGCTCAGCGACAACGACCGCTCGAAGGTGTCGGCTTTCTACGCAGCGCGGCAGCCGGTAGCCTGGCCTGTCGAAGCCGGAATTCCGGCGGGCGCCCGCCTCTACGACGAGGGCGATCCCGCGCGGGGATTGCCGTCCTGCGCCTCGTGCCACGGTGTGGGCGGCGTGGGCGATGCCGCTAATCCGCCGCTGGCCGGTCAGCCCGCCGCCTATATCTCGGGTCAGCTTCGCGCGTGGCGCGAAGCGAAGCGCAACAATGACCCGCTAGGCGAGATGCGCCGCGTCAGCCGTCTGCTCTCGTTCGCCGAGCTTGCGGCGGTGTCGCGTCATGCGGCGTCCTTTCCGCACCATCCTCCGGAAGCTCGGGCAACATCCCCCGCAGCACGTCGTGCCGATCCCAGAAATGATGTTTCAGAGCCGCGCCCACGTGCAGCGGGATCATCGCGACGAGGAGAATGATCAGGAGCGCATGGATTCCCTCCGCCCAGTCGAGGATCCACCACTGAATACCCTTCTCCAGACTGTCGAACGGCATGTGCGGCCAGGGAAGGATTCCCGCCACCTCGAGCGGCTCGCCGCCGACCACCGACCACATCGCCCATCCCGAGAGCGGCAAACCGAAAAAGCAGACGTAAAAGAGTATGTGCGTCACATAGGCTGCGACCGTCTGCCAGCCCAGCCGGTCGGCATCGTTGATGGGACCCGGCACGATCATCCGCCAGATCGCGCGCAGCGCAGCAAGCACGAGCATCAGCAGGCCGAGTTCGGCATGAACCCGAAACGCCTCCAACTTGTCGCCGCCCGCATCGATGCGGCTCATGCGCCAGCCCCAGCCGAGCTGGAATAGGATGAGCGCGGCCATCGTCCAGTGGAATAGCTGCCCGACGGGCGAGTAGCGGCGGTCGGCGGCATAGCGCGCCGCCCACGCCTGGATCGCCTCGATCATGCTGCCACCGGGGGCGGCTCGCCGAGGAGGCGCCAGCCGGTCCAGAGCGCCGCGCCGAGATAAAGAGCCGCGGCAGGAGCCCACATGATGAGCCCCGCCAGTTGCTGATCTTCGAGCGGCGCCAGCCCCCAGGCCATCGTCGTCGCGAGATGGGGCGCATAGAGAGGCGTGCCCGCGAAGGTGATGAGCGCCCCGAGCAGCCCCATCTGCACCATCATGGCAAGCAGCAGGCCGATCGCGAGCGGCGGCGACGACGAGCGGAGCGAAGCCCAGAAGCCGAACGCGGTCGCGAGCAACGAAAGCTGCATCAACCAGAAAGTGCCGTCACTCGCCAGCGCGAGAGCATAGGGCGCCGGCGCGTGCCAGATCCAGAATGCGAGAATGTGCGCGGCCGCCCATAGCGGCGCACCGCCGCGCGGCCGAAACCGCGGCAGGCCGAGCGCAAACAGCGGAGCCGCAACTGCGGTCAGGATGATATGGTGCGCGACGCGCACCGAGAAGAGCGCCGACGACAGGGCGCATAGCGGCGACACGAACAGCAGCACGATCAGCGCGAACCCGGCCCAGAAGGGACCGCGCGCTTTCCATCGCCACGCCATCAGCGCCGCGGCGCCCAGCGCCGCGAGCAGCCCGGGATCGAGATTCCAGCGCAGCATCCAGTCAGCCGGGATCGGCGCGGGACCACAATAAGGAATCGAGGACGGATCCATCCAATTGCCAACGTCGCGCCCGGCGCGCGGGTTCCGGGAAACTATTGGGCGGTCGGCGCATTATCCAGACGGGGGCCTGCATGGAGATCAATATGGCAACGGCCCCATCGCCTCTCACCGACCCGCCCTATCGCCGACACGCGCCCCATCCGCTGCACGCCATTCTCCTCGCCTTTCCGGTCGCCCTGTTCAGCAGCGCGCTCCTTTCCGACATCACCTATCTCAACAGCGCCGAGATGCAGTGGAGCAATTTCTCGGCCTGGTTGATCACGAGCGGGCTGATATTCGGGGCTCCGGTGCTCCTGTGGTCCGCCATAGCCCTCGTCCGCCGCCGGAAGCTGCCCACGCGAACCCCCGCCCTCGCCTATTTCCTCCTGATCCTCATTATGTGGATCGCGGGCCTCGTGAACGCCTTCAAGCATAGCCAGGATGCCTGGAGTTCGGTCGGCACGACCGGCGTGACCCTCTCGGCCCTATCCACACTTGCAGCGATTGCCGCCGCCTGGCTTCTCCACGCAGCGAAGGAGCCCCGCGCATGAACCGCCAGACCTCCCTCGGCCTCGTCGCTGCGGCGGCGTTAGCGGCCGCGCTCGCCGGCTGCGGCAAAGGCGATGAAAAGCTCGACCAGACGGGCGCCAGCCCAAGCCTGCCGAAGATCGACGAGACGCTCGTCCCACCGATGAAAATCGCCAAGCCTGCAGGATGGAACGGCGAGCTTCCGACCGTTCCAGCCGGTTTCACGATCGTGCCGGTCGCGACGGACCTTAAGATCCCGCGCCAGATCCTCATCCTCCCAAATGGCGATATCCTCGTCGCCGAAGGGTCCGGCGGCCATGCGCCTAAGCTCCGCCCGAAGGATGTGATCGCGGGCTATATCAAGAGCCTCGGAAAATCCTCGGTAAAGGGCGGCGACCGCATCACCTTGCTGCGCGACGCGAATGGCGACGGCAAACCCGAACTTCGTACCAGCTTCATCGAGGATCTCGATGCGCCCTATGGCATCGCGCTCGTCGGGAACAACCTTTATGTCGCCAATCAGGGTGCGCTGCTGCGCTTCGCCTACACGCCGGGCGCAACGCGCATCGCTGGCAAGGGCGAGGAAGTGACCAAGCTCCCGGCAGCGGTCAATCATCACTGGACGAAATCGC
>Ga0155175_108_pt6 | contig 26113 bp, 31 predicted proteins | sample RifCSPhighO2_01_FD_106143 | JGI IMG/M metagenome (GOLD analysis project Ga0155175, IMG submission 106143) | Sphingopyxis sp. RIFCSPHIGHO2_01_FULL_65_24 | reverse complement strand
ATCCGCGCGGCCCCGGCACGTCGTCGGTCGACGGCGCTCCGCCGCAGAGCTAGGAATGATAGAAGCCGCGGCGCGCCAATAAATAGGGACAGTCTCTATTTAATTCGGGCCAACCGAGAACGGCCAAGAAACAGAAGAAATTAAATAGGGACTGTCCCTATTAATTGAATACCTCCCCGGGAGAGCAAGAGGCATGAAGCTGGAAAACCCCCATCTCGACCATTTCCCGAGCCTGGTCGCGATGTTCTTCGACCGTGCGGACAAGGGCGGCGAGGACCCGTTTTTGTGGCGCAAGGCCGACCGCGCCTGGCAGCCGATGAGCTGGCGCCAGGTCGCGAACCAGGTGTCGGCGCTCGCGCATAATCTGCGCGAACTCGGCCTCAAGGACGGCGACCGTGTCGTGCTGATCAGCGAGAACCGCCCCGAATTCTGCATCGCCGACCTCGGCATCATGGCGGCGGGCTGCATCACCGTGCCGACCTACACCACCAACACCGAACGCGACCACCAGCACATTCTCGACAACAGCGGGGCGAAGGCGGTGATCGTCTCGACCGCCAAGCTGGCCCGCGTGCTGATGCCGGCGGTGATGCGTTCGGACGCGAGCCTCGTCATCAGCATGGAAAGCCTGCGCGTCGGCCAGCAGGGCGATGTGCGCGTCCATGACTGGGCGCCGCTGGTCGAAAATGGCGCCGCCTATGTCGAGGAGACCAAGGCGCGCGGGCTGGGCGTCACCCGCGACGATGTCGCCTGCCTCATCTACACCAGCGGCACCGGCGGGGCGCCGCGCGGGGTGATGCAGCATCATGGTGCGATCCTGCACAATGCCGCCGGCGCCGCCGAGGTGCTCGTCAACGACTTCGGCATTGGCGACGAGGAGGTGTTTCTCTCGTTCCTGCCGCTCAGTCACGCCTATGAACATTCGGGCGGGCAGTTTCTGCCGATCATGGTCGGCGCGCAAATCTATTACAGCGAGGGTCTCGAAAAACTGCTCTCGAACATCGAGGAATCGCGTCCCACGATCATGGTCGTCGTGCCGCGGCTGTTCGAGGTGATCCGCGCCCGGATGATCAAGTCGGTCGAGAAACAGGGCAAGCTCGCCAACTGGATGCTCAACCAGGCGATCCGCGTCGGCGAAAAGGACTATGAGCGCCGGATGGGCGTGCTCGACCGCCCGGTCGACCTGATCCTCGACAAACTCTTCCGCCCCAAGATCCAGCAGCGTTTCGGCGGCCGGATGAAGGCGCTCGTGTCGGGCGGTGCGCCGCTCAACCCCGAGATCGGGGTGTTTTTCCACTCGATCGGGCTAACCCTGCTCCAGGGCTATGGCCAGACCGAGGCGGGGCCGGTGATCAGCTGCAACCGCCCGTCGGTCGGGCTGAAGATGGACACCGTCGGCCCGCCGCTGATGAACACCGAGGTCCGCATCGCCGACGACGGCGAGATATTGGTGCGCGGCGAACTGGTCATGAAAGGCTATTGGCGCAACAAGCCCGAGACCGCGCGCGTGCTGGTCGTCGATCCCGCCGAACCCGACAAGGGACCTTGGCTGCACACCGGCGACATCGGCCATATCGACCCGCAGGGCCGCATCGTCATCACCGATCGCAAGAAGGACCTGATCGTCAACGACAAGGGCGACAATGTCGCGCCGCAGCGGGTCGAAGGCATGCTGACGCTCCAGCCCGAAATCCTGCAGGCGATGGTCTATGGCGACAAGCGCCCGCATCTCGTCGGGCTGCTCGTCCCCGATCCCGAATGGGCCGCCGAATGGGCGGAGGCCGAGGGGCTGCCCAGGGAAATGGCGCTGCTCCGCGAACATGAAAAATTCCGCGCCGCGCTCCGCGCCGCGGTCGACCGGGTGAACGGCCAGCTGTCGGTGATCGAAAAGGTCCGCAAATTCGACCTCGCCGACGAGGCGTTCACGATCGAGAATGAACAGATGACCCCGTCGATGAAGATCCGCCGTCATGTACTGCGCGAAGTCTACGCCGACCGGATCGCGGCGATGTACAAGGGGTAGGAAAGGCTATTTTCCTATGGGTCTCGACTGGAATCCGCTCGGGAAGCCGCGGCCGGGCGGTGAGGATGTCTATTATCGCTATATCGGTCAGAAGAGCGATCCCGATAGCTGGCTGCGGCCCAATGATCTGAAGTTCGGAAAGGGGGTATTCGAACGCGCCGTGAGCGAGGACGCGTTTCACGCCAGCCAGATATCGCCCTATGAAACGCTGAACGCGCCGCAGGTTGGGACGCATCCCGAAGCCGATCGATGGGCGGCGGAAAGATATGCCGAGGCCGAGCAGCGCCCGCCCACGCTGGACGAATGGGTCGAAAATCTACGCGGCTACCAAGTTCTGGCGCTGCTGCCCGAGGATGACGGCTTTCCGGTCTACACCAATTGGCCACTCAACCCGATCTGGGAGCGCTGGACCTTTCGTGCAGAGTTTCTGAAAGACTGCGAGGAAGTGATCGGTCCGGACCTGCTGAACCGTGCCTGGCTCAATCATTTTCCCCCTCAGCTCGAGAATTACGGGTCGCAATTATGGGACTGCGCCAGCCGTTATGCGCGGGAACGGAACGTAGAACATGTGCTGAATGCGCGAAGCTTCGACGATGAAGCGGATATCGCGGACAGTCCTGCACTGACCGCTCATGTCATCGCCTCCGCGGCGCGCTGGGCGCGCCAATGGTCCGCGCGCGGCCATGGGCTGGCGGCCGATTATTGAGTGACAGGCGGGGGTGCGACCCGAAGAGCTCGGCGCAAACCGGAACCCCGCCCGTCGCTGAACCTCAAGGGTTCAGCCTTTGTCCCCCGCCGGTTTGCGATAGGGGACAAAATCGCCAAGCACACAGGTCGGACCGCGAATGCCGCTCGACCGGTCGACCAGATGAAAGAAATCGCCGCTGCAGGTCGAACTGCCGAACTGGCGGATGACCATGATGTCGCTGTCGCGGCCGAGCCCCGGACAACTGCCTTTCAGGTCGTTGCGGTACACCAGCCGGCCCGACTGGCGATAAATCAGAATGTTGTCGGACACGCGGATCGTGTCATAGGTCCCGCTGCTCGACAGGCACCGCACCGGTTCGCCGGGGATTTTCCCTGCGAGTTGCTTTTCGAGTGTCTTGGCCTGTTTCGGGGTCAGCGCCTCGGTGCGCGGCGCCCCCATGTCCGAGGACGCGCAGCTTGCGAGCAGCGGCGCCATTGCGGCGCAGAGCACCGCGGCACGGATCGGGTTGAACTTCGCCATCACGGCACTCCTGCGACTATGACACTTTACGGACGAGGCGATGAATGGTTGCTGAAGCGGTCACGCGGCGTCCTTCAGCGCGCGAATCCGTCCGAGTTCGGTGGCAGTGGCCGCGCGCAGGAAAGGATTGGTCGCGCGTTCGGCGCCGATCGTCGTCGGCACCGTAGCTTCGCCGGCCGCGCGCGCGGATTCCACCGCCGCCAGCCGCGCCGCCAGCGCATCGTTTTCGGGTTCGACCGTCACCGCGAAACGTGCGTTCGACAGCGTATATTCGTGCGCGCAATAGACGCGCGTCGCGTCGTCGAGCGTCGCCAGTTGCTGCATATTGGCGAACATCTGCTCGGCGGTGCCCTCGAACAATCGGCCGCAACCCATCGCGAACATCGTGTCGCCGACGAAGATCGCGGCGTCGTCGGCGAAATGATAGGCGATATGACCCGCAGTGTGCGCCGGCACGTCCCAGACGTCGGCGACCGCATCGCCCAGCCTGACGGTATCGCCGCCCGTCACTTGCACATCGAGCGTGGGAATGCGCGCGAACTCGGCGGCCGGGCCGGTGATCGTGCAACCGGTCGCGTCCTTGATCGCGGCGTTGCCGCCGGTGTGATCCGGATGCCAATGGGTGTTCCAGATGTCGGTGATCGTCCAGCCGCGCGCCGCCGCCGCCTCCAGCACCGGGTCGGCGACCGCGGGGTCGACGACCATCGTCGCCTTGCTTTGGGGTTCGTGGACCAGCCAGACATAATTGTCGCTGAGGACGGGGATGCGGACGATTTCGAGCATGCGGCAAGGATAATCGACCCACGGCTCGCCGTCGACCGCCAAGTTAACCATGTTGCAAGCCCTTGGGTATAGCCTTGCGCCAACGACATTGGGGGTCATGTCTTTGCTGCGTCTGGCGTTTCTGGTTTTTGCGGTCATGCTGGCGGCGGGCTTGGCCCCGGCGCGCGCCGCGTCGGGTCCGGCGCCTTGCACGCTGCAATCGACCCTTTGGGACGATTATGGGACAGTATCGGCGCCGGGCGTCCGCCGCGATTGCGGCGCCGATCGCTGGTCGCTCGCCGGACAGCGCAGCTGGCTGTTCTTCGATGCCCGCGCGATCGCGGCCGCCGGGCGGGGGCCGCTGGAATTCAACGCGCGGACGAGCCGCTTCGATCGCATCGCGCTCCATGTTCGCTACGCCGACGGGTCGACGGCATCGGTCGTGCGACGGGGGAGCCAGGCGATGCCCTATCGCGCCGCGGGTCCCGATTTCTACCTGACGCTGCCGCAGCGCGCGGCGCCGCCTGTCGAGGTCGCCGTCGCATTCGACCGCCTCGGTTTCCCGACCACGCTGAAAACCGCGCGCCTCGCCCCGGCGGGAACCGGCGGTTGGTCGACCCAGACGATGCTGCTGATCGCGCTGTTCACCGGCCTCGCGCTCGCGCCGATCGTCTTCAATATCGCCTTTTTCCGCGTCCTGCGCGAACGTTTCCTGCTCTGGCACATGACGCTCGCGGTGTGCATCATCCTGCACACCAGCCTGTCGTCGGGGCTTGCCTTTGCCGTCGTGCCGGGGATCAGCGCGCTGGCTTATGGCTATCTGTCGCAGATCAGTTTCAGCGTCGGCATCCTCGCGGCGACGATGTTCTGCCTCAACTTCCTCGAACCCGAAAAGACGACGCGCGGCGATCGGCGCGCGTTGCTCGCCTGCGCCTTCTGGCTGCCGCTGTTCGCGGCCGTCTCGATGGCGCCGGTCGAATGGGTGCGGCCATGGGGCAGCAAGCTCTATTTCGCCGGTTACCTCCCGGTCCTCCTCACCTATGTCGTCGTGCTCACCCGTGCCTGGCGGCGCGGCAGCCGCGCAGCGCGGTTTCAGACGATCGCGTGGATGCCGATCATCGCCTGCGGCTTCGAACGCGTGGCGCGCGGGCTTGGCCTTTATGTCGGGCCGATGTGGCTCGACCAATTGCTCTATCTTGCGATCGCGCTTGAACTGGTGATCACCGCGCTCGGCGTTGCCGACCGGTTCATGATCATGCGCCGCGAGCGCGACTGGGCGCAGGCGCGCGCCGGCGCGATGGAGGATGCGGCGCAGACCGATCCGCTGACCGGACTGAGCAACCGGCGCGGGCTCGAAAACCTGCTCGCCGGCGGCGGACGCCGCTTCACCGCCGCGGCGCTGATCGACATCGATCATTTCAAGTCGGTCAACGACCTCCACGGCCATCAGGCCGGCGACGCGGTTCTGTGCGCCGCCGCCGCGGGTCTGCGCGAAGGCCATGGCGGGGTCGTCGCGCGGATCGGCGGCGAAGAGTTTTTCCTGTTGATCGACCGTCCCGACGCGGCGGGAACCGCCGAACGCTGCCGCCAGGCGCTGGCGCGCCGCGTCGCCGCCGACGTGCCGCAGATCCCCGATCCGGTCAGCGCGAGCGGTGGACTCCTGATCTTCGAGTCCTCGACCGACGGCGCCGCACTCGATTTCGACCGCCTGTTCGCCGAGGCGGACCGGTTGCTCTACGCCGCGAAGCATAGCGGGCGCGACTGCATGGTCACCGACCGCTGGCAACAGCCCGATAGGCCCGTCATCGGCGCTGTGGCCGCCTGACGCGGTTCAGTCCGTCGCCAGCGCGTCATAGCCCGCGTCGTTGAATTCGATCAGGCAGAATCCATGGCCGAACGGATCGGCGAACATCGCCTGCCGGCCATAGGGCAGGACCAGCGTCTCACCCTCCTGCATCGCCCCCGCCGCCAATGCCCTCGCGACGGCGGCATCGAGATCGGCGACGGTGAAATCGGGATGCACCGGGGTCCAGTGCCGCGCATAATCGCGCGCCGCGCCGCCGACGGGGCCGATCGGCGATCCCGCAGGCTTGACGATCAGATAGATCGGCGCGTCGCTGCCGAGCAGTTCGACGATATCGTCATCGAACCGCCGCCCGACGGTCAGCCCGAGCGCGGCGGTGTAGAAGGTTTCGCCGGCGGCTAGGTCGGGCACGTCGATATTGATCAACAGGCCCGCCACGATTCAGCTTACCACTCGCCCGTGTTGGGCATCGACGCCCAGGGTTCCTGCTGCGGCAGATGACCGTCCTGCAGCAGCTCGACCGAAATCCCGTCGGGCGAGCGGACGAACGCCATATGGCCGTCGCGCGGCGGGCGGTTGATCGTCACCCCGGCGTCCATCAGCCGCTGGCAGGTGGCGTAGATATCGTCAACCCGGTACGCCAGATGCCCGAAATTGCGTCCGCCGCCATAGCTTTCGGCGGCGCTGCCGTCGGCGGGCGGCCAGTTATAGGTCAGCTCGACCTCGGCCACCCCCGCCTGTCCCGGCGGAGCGAGGAAGATCAGCGTGAAGCGCCCTGCCTCGCTGTCGAAGCGGCGCACCTCCTCCAGCCCGATCAGGTTGAAGAAAGCGATGGTCGCGTCGGGATCCGACACGCGGATCATGGTGTGGAGATATTTGGTCATCGCGCGAACTTAGGCGCGCAGCGACGTTTGTTCAAACGTCTCGAACAGGGATACGAATGCATCGGGCACCGGTGCGGTCGCGCCGCGCGCTTCCTCGACATGGACGCTGACCTCGACCCCCGTCGCGCGCAAATCGTCCCGGCCCGCGCCGTGCAGTTCGAACAGGAAGGTCATCGAACTGCGTCCGACGCGCGAACAGCGCACGCAAATGTCGATCTCCTCGTCGAGCAGGATCGGCACCTTGTAATCGACCTCGGCGCGCGCGACGTGGAATTCGGGGCTGTCATTGGCGGGCCAGCGGTCATAGACCCCGGCCGCGCGCCAATATTCGGTGATGCCGATGTCGAAATATTCGAGGTAGCGACTGTTGAACACCACCGCCTGCGCATCGATTTCGGCATAGCGGACGCGCTTCTTGACGCTGAACTTGAAATCGCTGCGAGCCATGATGATCCTTCGGGTTAGCGGGTGAGCCGCGCGACGGCGTCGACCAGCAGCGCGATATCGGTGTCGCGCGACAGCCGGTGGTCGCCGCCCTTGACGAGCGTCACCTGCACATCGTCGCTGGTCAGCGCCGCGGCGAGGCGCAGGCTGATCTCGGGCGGCACATCGCCGTCCTCCTGCCCATGGAGCAGGCGGACCGGGCAGGCGAGGGCGATCGGGGCATCGAGCAGGCGGTTCGCCTCCCCCGACTGCCAGAAGCCGCGCGTCGTGACATAAGGCTGGTCGCTGTACGATGTGTCTTCGCGAAGCTGTCCTTCGGCGAGGATGATCGCTTTCTCTTCGGCGGTGAAACCCCAGTCGGTGAAGTCGGGCGCCGCCGCGATCCCGACCAGCCCCGCCACGCGCCCCGGTCCGTCGCGCGCGGTCAGCGCCAGCGCGGTCAGCAGCATCAGCCAGCCGCCCATCGACGATCCGACGATGATCACCGGCCCCTCGATCTTCGCGTCGATCAGGTCGAGCACGTCGCCGCGCCAGTCGAGCAATGTCTGTTCGGCGAACAACCCGCTCGACAATCCGCATCCGGCATAGTCGAGCAGCAGGCACGCGCGCCCTTCGGCGGCCGCCCGGTCGAACAGCGCGGTCGCCTTGCCGCCCGCCATGTCGGACATGTAACCGGGCAGGAAGACGATCGTCGGGCCCGCACCCGCGACATGGCGGTACGCCAGCCGCGGCCGCGCCGCGCGGTCGAGATAGTCGATGGCGCCGGTCACGCCGGTCAGATCACCCAGTCGATGGTGCTCATCTGCATCACGGCCTGCCCCTTGGCGCGGCGCTGTTCGACCATGATCTTGTTGAGCCGCGAAATCGTGTCGCTGCCGGTGGTGATGCACCAGCCGGGGACCACCGCATGGACCAGCGCGCACATCCCGCCCCAGATCATCGTCACGCCGAATTTCGACGCGACCCCGAAATGCTCGATGTAATTTTCATCGACGCTCTTGGGATGGTCGACGAACAGGCGCTTGAACATGGGGGAGGCTCCTTTTCCGTGCCCGTCGCCCTAGCGGGGGCGCGCGAAGGGGGCAAGGGCGGGGCTGCCAAATCCTCCCTGTCGCGCAGCGATGGGGAGGGGGACCGCTCGCGAAGCGAGTGGTGGAGGGGCCGCGACGGCAGCGCCATGGCCCCTCCGTCAGCGCTTCGCGCTGCCACCTCCCCATGGCTTCGCCACAGGGAGGATCGACCGATTACTCCCCCAGAAACCCGTCCACCGCCTTCGCAAAAACCTCCGCCTGGTCGAGCATGATGAAGTGGCGGCTCCCCGTCACCATTTGCGCCCTGAACATCGCCAGCCCCGCATATTGCGGTTCGAACGCCGCCTTCGCCTGCCCGGCGGGCATCAGGCTTTCGTCCTGCGCATAGAGCAGGGTCACCGGCGCGCGCACCGCCGCCAGTTCGCCGCGCATGTCGGTGGTCATCACGTCGCGGAAGACTTGTGCCGTAACCCGCGCGTCGGCCTCGCGCATCCAGCCGGCGATCGCGGTGCGTCCGGCCGCCGTGTTCGACATACCGCCCGCCATGCTCGCCGGTCCGGGGTCGACGACCGGCCCGGTCGGTGCGGGCTGGCCATATTGCGCGCGCATCATCGCCGCCATCTGGTCGGCCTGCGGCGTCACGCTGTCGATCGTCGCAGCGGGATTGAAGAGCAGCCCGATGAACGGCACCGCGTCGACGATCATCAGCCTGCCGACCTCCTGCGGTGCGCGCGCCGCGACCATCAACCCGGTCAGGCCGCCCATCGAATGGCCGATCACCGCCGGTGCCGGGCGCCCGGCATCGGTGATGCAATCGTCGATATAGTCGGCGACTTCGGTCACCACGCCGTCCAGCACCGGGCCTTCGGCATTGACGCCGGCGTCGTCACCGAAACCGCGAATCTGGACAAGGTGCAGGCGGTATTTTCCCTTCAGCCGCGCGGCGGTCGCGTCCCATACGGCGCGCGGGCTCGACAGGCCGGGGATCAGCACGACATCCGGACCTTCGCCCTCGATCAGCACGGTGATCCGTTTGCCTTCGTTGAGGCCCAAGGGACATGCCTCGGCGGCCTCGGCGCGCGCGCCGATGAGCAACGCGATCCCCAGGATGAACGGGGCGACGACGGAAAAGCGGTGTTTCATGGCTTCAATCTTTCTGGAAAATCTCTTCGATGCGCATCTCGAACAGGTCGGCGATGCGAAAGGCGAGGGGGAGCGAGGGGTCGTATTTGCCCGTCTCGATCGCGTTCACCGACTGGCGCGACACCTCCAGACGCTCGGCGAGGTCCTGCTGGCTCCAGTCGCGCTCGGCGCGCAGGACCTTCAGGCGGTTCTTCACGGACAGGCCCCGCTGTCGCCCAGCGTCAGCCGGTTGAACAGCGCGCCGACACCGAGGCCGAGGCACCAGACGGGAAAGACCCAGAACAGCGGAATGCGCGGCACGTCGGTATAGAGTTCCAATATGCCCCAGGTCGCGGTCAGCGCGAGCGTCAGCCCGGTCGCGACCAGCGCCTTGCGCACCTCGAGCATCCGGACATATTCGTCCTTCAGCTCGGTGAAATAGCGGCCGATCGCCCAGATGAAGCCGAGGATCGCGAGGCCGGGGACCAGCGCGATGCCGACGGTCAGCGGCGTCGCCGTCGCGCCCTTGGGGATGATCGCGCTCGCGGCGAAGATCGCGGCGACATAGGCGATCGAGACGGGGATCATCCGGCCGATATAGCGGCGCTGCGCGGGATTCATCGCCATGGCTCAGGCCGCCCGGGCGCAGCGGTGGCGCGATCCCGCAAGGGTCGCGACCATCACCAGCGGCAGCACGGTGACGAGCATATTGGCCGTCGCCGCCGGAACGATCCCCGCCGCCCCGGCGAGCGCGATCAGCAGGATGGCGATGGCCCAGGGCAGGGCACGAAGCATTTGCGGCATTGGTCAAGCTCCCTTGTTATTCAGTCAAGGAACATTGACATCATGAGTCGTCTTTGTCAAGTAACATTGACATAATGGCAAGGTCGCTATGGACGGACTGTGCCAGCCCGGTTCAGATGCGATGGCTCAACCGCCAGTTGGCGAGGTGCGCCCCGGCCAGTGCGAGCGCACCGATCGAGGTGAGCAGCCGGTCGGTGACGGCGGGATCGGCGAAGCCCATCCAGCCTTCGTGCGCCGCCAGCCCCAGCGCGAGGAGGCCGAGCCCCGCCGCCGCGGCCAGTGGCGGGGCGATGCGACCGTGCCGCCGCCACCCGGCCCGCATCGCCGCGAAGGCCGCAGGCAGCGCGAGCGTCAGGATCGCGGCGTGCGTCCATTCGGGCAGCGCGATCCAGTGGCCGAGCGCGGGAGCCAGGAGGAGCAACATCGGCAGTGCGAGACAGTGAATCAGGCAGGTCGACGACAGCGCCAGGCCGATCAGGTCGGCGAGGCGCGGGCGCGCGGCGGAAAAGGACATGAGGCGGCTTTCGCGGGAGGTCGGTGCCGCTAGATAATGATACAACGTAACATTGCAAGCCCGATTGCGAATCCGCCCCTTGCCGCTCCTATCGCATACTGGCAAAGGGGCGCTGTTTTACCCCGCCAGAAAGGCCGATTTTCCCGATGTCCCAGATGATCCGCGTCACCCTTCCCGATGGCTCTGCCCGTGAAGTCGCGCGCGGCACCACCCCGGCACAGATCGCCGCCGACATCGGACCCGGCCTCGCCAAGGCCGCGCTCGCCGCGAAGATCGACGGTGAGCTGCGCGACATCATGCGCCCGCTGGAGGAAGACACCAACCTGTCGCTGGTCACCAGCCGCGACGAGGCCGACGCGCTCGAACTCTTCCGCCACGACTTTGCGCATGTCCTCGCCGAAGCGGTGCAGAACCTGTTTCCGGGCACCCAGATCACCTTCGGCCCGTCGACGGGCGACGGCTTCTATTACGACTTCGCCCCGACCGCCGAGCATGGCCCGTTCCGCGACGACGAACTGCCGCTGATCGAGGAGGAGATGCGCAAGATCATCGCCGCCGACCTGCCGCTGACGCGCGAAGTGTGGGACCGCGACAAGCTCATCGCCAAATGGGCCGCCGAGGGCGAAAGCTTCAAGGCCGAATGGGCGCATGAACTGCCCGAGGGTGAGGAACTTACCGTCTATCGTTCGGGCGACGGCTGGATGGACATGTGCCGCGGCCCGCACCTGGCCTCGACGGGCAAGCTCGACCCCGCCGCGTTCAAGCTGACGCGCGTCTCGGGCGCCTATTGGCGCGGCGATCAGAAGAATGCGCAGCTCAGCCGCATCTACGGCACCGGCTGGCTCAACAAGAAGCAGCTCGCCGAACACCTCGTTCGCCTTGAGGAAGCCGCGAAGCGCGACCATCGCAAGATCGGCCGCGAGATGGACCTCTTCCACCTCCAGGAAGAGGCGCACGGCAGCGTCTTCTGGCACCCCAAGGGCTATCGCATCTACCGCGAGCTCGAGGCCTATATGCGCCGCGCGATCGACGGCTCGGGCTATCAGGAGGTCAAGACCCCGCAGGTGATGGACGCGCGCCAATGGGAGCAGTCGGGCCACTGGGGCAAATATCGCGAGAATATGTTCGTCATCCCCGACGAGGTGCCGAACATCGAGGACGAGGGGCCGATCGTCTCCGACGACGCCGAGTGGATGGCGCTTAAGCCGATGAACTGCCCCGCGCACGTCCTGATCTTCCGCCAGGGGATGAAGTCGTATCGCGACCTGCCGCTGCGCATGGCCGAAATGGGCTGTTGCCACCGCAACGAACCGCACGGCGCGCTCCACGGCATCATGCGCGTGCGCCAGTTCACCCAGGACGACGGCCATATCTTCTGCCGCGAGGACCAGATCGTCGACGAAGTCCGCGATTTCTGCGCACTGCTCGACCGCGTTTATAAACAGCTCGGCTTCGAAAAATATGCGGTGAAGCTCGCGCTGCGCCCCGACATGCGCTTCGGCACCGAAGAGATGTGGGACAAGGCCGAGGCCGAACTGCGCGAAGCCGTCGAGCGCGCCGGCATGGCGACCGAGGAATATGGCTGGGAAGAACTGCCGGGCGAGGGCGCCTTTTATGCGCCTAAGCTCGAATTCCACCTGACCGATGCGATCGGCCGCACCTGGCAGTGCGGGACGATCCAGTCCGACCGCGTGATGCCCGAGCGCCTCGACGCGAGCTATATCGGTGAGGATGGCGAGCGCCATCGCCCGGTGATGCTCCACCGCGCGATTCTCGGCACTTACGAGCGCTTCATCGGCATATTGATCGAGCATTTCGCCGGCCGCTTCCCGACCTGGCTCGCGCCGGTGCAGGCGGTCGTCGCGACGATCGTCAGCGACGCCGACGCTTATGCCAAGGACGCGGTGGCCCAGCTCGTCGCAGCGGGCATTCGCGCCGAAAGCGACGTCCGCAACGAGAAGATCAACTACAAGGTCCGCGAACACAGCCTCGCCAAGGTTCCCTACCTGCTGGTGGTCGGCAATCGCGAGGCCGAGGAAGGCACGGTCGCGATCCGCACCCTCGGGCAGGACGGCCAGCGCATCATGCCGCTCGCCGAGGCGATCGCGATGCTCAAGGGCGAGGCGACCCCGCCCGATTTGCGCGGTTGAGCGCGGCGCCAAAGCGTCGGCCGCGCCGGTGGCTGCGCTGGCTGATGCTGCTGGCGTTGATCGGCGCCGCGCTGATCGCCAAGGGCGTGTGGAACGCGTCGCGCGATCCGATCGTGCGCACCGCAACGCTGGCGCTCGCCGACTGGCCGGCGGGCGAACCGCCGCTCCGTGTGCTGCTGATCTCCGATACCCATGTCGCGGGTCCCGACATGCCGCCCGAACGGCTGCGCGCGATCCTGCGCCGGCTGAATGCGCTCGATCCCGACCTGATCCTGCTCGCGGGCGATTTCCACAGCGGCAAGACCCTCGCGACGCGCCACTACTCGGCCGCCGAACTCACCGCGCCCTTCGCCGAGGCGAAAGCGCGGCTCGGGGTGGTCGCGGTGCTCGGCAACCATGATTACTGGTTTCAGCCCGAACCGATCGCGAAGGGATTGGAGGCTGCGGGCGTCACCGTGCTGCGCAATGGCGCGGTGCGGCGCGGGCCGCTGATCGTCGGCGGCATCGATGACGAGGTCACCAACCACGCGCGCCTCAAGCGCGCCTATGCCGCGATGGATGCGCTCGGCGGCGGACCGCGCATCATCGTCAGCCACAGCCCCGACATCGTCCCCGACCTGCCCGCGCCGGTCGATGCCGTGTTCGCCGGCCACACCCATTGCGGCCAGATCGCGTTGCCGCTGGTCGGCGCGCTCAGCTACGCGTCGAAATATGGCGACCGCTTCGCCTGCGGCGACATGACCGACCATGGCCAGAAAATCTTCGTCGGAGCGGGGCTGGGCACCAGCATCTTGCCGCTGCGCTATGGCGTCCCGCCCGACGTGTGGCTGGTGACGCTGGGGTCCAAGGCCGCGCCGCGATGACCGGCTCTTGGCACGCGATCGGGCTGTCGCCTTTGCTTTTCGCCATTGCTGCCGCGATGACCTTCGGCGCGGCGCTGGTGCGCGGCCTCACCGGGTTCGGCATGGCGATCATCCTCGTGCCGCTGCTCGGCATGATCGTCGCGCCGGGCGAGGCAGTGGTGCTCGGCATCATCCTGCAACTGCTGATCGGGCCTGTCGGCTTCAGGCGCATCGCCGCCGATGCCGACCGCGGCAATGCGGTGCCGATCGCGCTGCTCGCGATGCTCGCCACCCCGCTCGGCATGCTTGCGCTGAAGGCGGTGACCCCCGACGTCGCGCGGCTGCTGATCGCCGCGGTCGCGATCGGCGCGTTCCTGGTCCTGTTCCTGCCGCAGCATCCCGACGGCCACAGGCCGGGGCGCGTCGCGATCGGCCTGACCGGAATATCCTCGGGCATTCTCACCGGCTTCGCCGCGATGCCGGGGCCGCCGGTCGTGCCCTTCTATCTCCGCCAGCGCATCGTCCCCGCGGTCGCGCGCGCATCGATGATGCTGATCTTCTTCGCGACCGCGATCGCCGGAACGCTCGCGTCGCTGTGGCTCGGCCTCGCGACGCACAAGCTGTTCCTGCTGGCGCTGCTGCTGTTCGTGCCGATGTGGCTCGGCGACCACCTCGGCACCCGCGCTTTCGGGCGGGTGCCCGATCGGATCTGGCGCAGCATCGTCGCGGTCGTGCTGGGTCTCGCGGCGGTGTCGGCGGCGGTGCGGTTGCTGGGCTAGAGGCTCCGCAGCGCGCTCGCCGGGCGCACCGACAGCAAAGGCCAGCTTCCCGCGATCCCGATCAGGAACGCCAATCCCGCCCCGCCGAGCAGCGTCATCCCGACCACGAACGGGTCGGGCGCGAAGGTGAAGTCGAACAGCTGGGTCACCACATACCAGCCCGCGGCCAGCCCGATGCCGAGCGACAGCGCCGCGAGGATCAATGCCAGCACCGCATATTCCAGCCCCTGCGCCCCCAATATCTGCCCGCGCGTCGCGCCCAGCAGTTTCAGGATCACGCTGTCGTACACCCGCCGCTCACGGCTCGCGGCGATCGCGCCGATCAGCACCGCGATGCCGGCGAGGATCGCGATGCTCGCCGCCGCGGCGATCGCTTGGCTCATCTGGGTCAGCAAGGTCGTGACCTGCCCGATCACGTCGCGCACCGCGATCAGCGACGCCGACGGGAAGGCGCGCGGAATGCTGCGCGCCAGCTCCGCCTCGGCCGCCGGCGGCACCGCGACCGTCGCGACCATATTGTGCGGCGCCGCGTCGAAGCTGCCCGGCGAAAAGACGAGCACATAGTTCAGCCCGAAATTGTCCCACTCGACGGTGCGGAACGACGCGACCTTGCCCTGCACCTCGACCCCCAGCACATTGACCGACAGCGTATCGCCGATCTTGAGCCCGAGAGAGGTCGCGACCTCCGCCTCGACGCTGACCAGCGGCGGTCCCTTATAGTCGGCGGCCCACCATTGCCCGGCGGTGAGTTCGCTTCCGTTCGGCAAGGTGGGGCTGTACGTCAGCCCGCGGTCGCCGCGTAGCACCCACGCCCCCTCGGGCAGCTCGGCGAGTTCATCGACCCGCTGCCCCGCGAACTCGGTGACGCTGCCGCGCAGCGCCGGGATCATGTTGACCTCGGCATCGGGCGCCGCCCTCGTGACCATCGCGCGAAATTCGGCGGCACCGCCGCGCGGGATGTCGAGCACGAAGAAACTCGGCGCGCGCTGCGGCACGGTCCGTGAAATTTCGGCGGTGATGCTCGTCTGGATCGCCGCGAGCGTCACGAACAAAGTCAGCCCCAGCCCCAGCGCCACCACCAGCGCCCCCGTCGCCGCACCCGGCCGGTGCAGGTTCGCCACCGCGAGACGCAGCAGCGGCTGCTTCGGCCGCGGTGCGAGGCTCGCCGCCTTGCGCACCAGCCAGCCGATGCCGACGAGCAGCAGCAGCAATCCGGAGGCGGCAGCGACAAAACCGAGCGCGAACAAAGGCTCGCGCGCCGTCCCGACCGCGAGCGCGATAATCGCCGCTAGCGCGGTGCCGACCGCGAAGATCGTGCGTTTCTCGGGCCGCGCCATGCCGTCGATCGTCGCGCGAAACAGCCCCGCCGCCGGCACCCGCCGCGTCGCCGCGAGCGGGGGCAGGGCGAAAGCGATCGCGATGAGCAGGCCATAGGCCGCGCTGATGAGCAGCGGCAGCGGATAGATGGCGACCCCTGGCTTCACCGGCAAAACATCGCCCGCGACCGCCGAAATCGCCGCGGGCGCCAGCGCGCCGACGACGAGGCCGGCGAAGATCGACACCGCCGCGACCGCCAATATCTGAAGACCGTAAATGCGCATCACCGTGCCGCTGTCGGCGCCGAGCACCTTCAGCGTCGCCAGCCCCGGGCGCTTGCCCGCAAGATAACTTGCGACGCCATTGCCGACGCCGATCCCCGCGATCACCAGCGCCGCGAGCCCGACCAGCGACAGAAATTGCCCCATGCGTTCGATGAAGCGCCGCGTTCCGGGCGCGCCATTGCTGCGGTCGGTAATCTCCCACCCCGCTTCGGGAAATTGTCCGGTCAGCCTTTTGCCGACCGCCTCGGGATTGGCGTCGTCGGGCAGGCGGACGCGATATTTGCTCTCGTAGAGGCTGCCCGGCTGGATCAACTGCGTCGCCGCGAGATCGTTCAGCCCGATGATCGCCACCGGCCCCAGCGTGAAACCTTCGCCCAGCCGGTCGGGCTCCTCGGCGATGATGCCGTCGATGCGGAAGCTTTTGTCGCCGAACTTCACATCCTCGCCGACCTGCAGGTCGAGCCGCGACGCGAGGTCGGCGCCGACCCAGATCGCCCCCGCCGGCGGCGGCCCGCGCCGGACGCCGCTCTCCAGCCGCATCGTCCCGTACAGCGGATAGGCGCCGTCAACCGCCTTCAGCTCGGACAGCAGGGCATCGCCGTCGGGCGCATTCGCCATCGCGCGCATCCGCACCGTCGCCGATGCGTCGCCGGCGCCGCGAAACGCCGCCATTTCCTGCGCCGTTGCCTGCCGCTGCGGCAGCCCGAATTCGATATCGCCGCCGAGGATCGTCTGCCCGCGCGTCTCCAGCTCCGACGTGATCCCGCGCGTCAAACTGCCGATCGCCGCGAGGGTCGCGACGCCGAGGAACAGGCACACGGCCAGCAGCCGCAGCCCGCGAATCCGTGCCGCGAGGTCGCGCCGCGCGATGCGCCAGAGCGAGGCGAGGGGGAGCATCAGCGCGGCGCCTTGCCGGCGCGTTCCTCGTCGATCCGCCCGTCGTGCATCACCAGCACCCGGTCGCAATGCTCGGCCAGTTCGGGGTCGTGCGTGATGACCAGCAAGGTCGCGCCGAGTTCCTTGCCGCGCGAGAAGAGCAGGTCGACGATCGCATGGCCGGTCGCGGTGTCGAGATTGCCCGTCGGCTCGTCGGCGAACAGGATCGCGGGTTCGCCCGCCATCGCGCGCGCGATCGCGACGCGTTGTTGCTCGCCGCCCGACAATTGCGCGGGATAATGGGTGAGGCGATGGCCCAGCCCGACCGCCTCCAATTCCTTCGCCGCGCGCCCGAACGGGTCGGCATGGCCCGACAGTTCCAGCGGCACCGCGACATTTTCCAGCGCGGTCATCGTCGGCAACAGGTGGAACGCCTGCAACACGATGCCGATCCGGCCGCGCCGCGCGCGCGCCAGCCCGTCCTCGTCCAATGTCGTGAAATCGGCCCCCGCGACGTGGATCGTCCCGCCGCTTGCGCGCTCCAGCCCGGCGAGCACCGCCATCAGCGAGCTTTTGCCCGACCCCGACGGCCCGAGCAAAGCGACCGATTCCCCCGCGGCGACGCTGAGGTCGATGCCGCGCAAAATTTCGACGGGGGCCTTGTCGCTGCCGAGCGTCAGCGTCACATTATGGGCGGCGATCGCGGCGTCGGCCGGCGGTCGGGAAGGTTCGGTCAAGAAGGGACCCTTTGGAATGATCAAGGCCGGATGGCGCTCGTTTGCAATATATGGTTTCGGACTCGCGCTTTGCCAACCGCTCGCGGGTTGCGGATCGGCGGAAAACCCGGCGGCTTCGACGAAGGATACCAGTGCTTCGACCAAGGTCGCCGCCGTCCCCGCCGACGCCCCGCTCGTGATCGCCTTTGGTGACAGTCTCTACGCGGGGTACCAACTCGGCCCCAAGGAAGGCCTCGCACCCCAGCTTCAGGCGGCGCTTGCCGCCGACGGCACGCCCGCGCGCGTCCAGAATGCCGGCGTTTCGGGCGATACCACCGCCGCCGGCCTGCAGCGCCTGACCTTCGTGCTCGACAATGCCAAGGTCAAACCCGCGCTCGTCCTGCTCGGGCTCGGCGGCAACGATATGCTGCGCGGGATCCGGCCCGCCGAGACGCGCGCCAATCTCGACGCGATGCTCGCCGAACTGAAAAAACGCGGCATCCCGGTCGTCCTCACCGGCATGATGGCTTCGCCGAACATGGGCAGCGACTATGCCACGGCGTTCAACCCGATCTATCCCGACCTCGCCGCCAAATATGGCGCCAGCCTCTATCCTTTCATCCTCGACAATGTCGTCACCGACAAGACGCTGATGCTGGGCGACAATGTCCACCCCAATGCCAAGGGCGTCGGGGTGATCGTCGAGGGCCTGGCGCCGCTGGTCGAGGACGCGCTGCCCGACGTGGACTGAACCACGTCATTGCGAGCGAAGCGAAGCAATCCAGAGTAGCGTAAACCGCTCTGGATTGCTTCGCTTCGCTCGCAATGACGAACCCCATTTTAAGCGAGCAATTTCCCCGCCCGCACCCGCCAGGTTTCGGCCAGCACATCCATCTCCGCCAGTACGCGCAATGCCGCGGGTTCGCGCTTGCCCGCGCCGCCGATCAGCAGCCCGAACACCCGCGCGACGCTCCAGTCGGGCAACGGACGCCCGACCAGTTCCAACCGGTCGCCCGCGATGACCAGGCCGTCTTCGACCACGCGATAATACCAGCCGCTGCGCCGTGTCCTGACCACCGTCGCGGGCACGCTCGCGACTCCGAAACGATGACCGAGCTTCCAGCACGGCTGGCGCCCCTGGCTGATCTCGACCAGCGCGCTGCCCAGCCGGTAACGGTCGCCGATGCACGCGTCCTGCTCGACCAGCCCCGCGGTCGAGATATTCTCCCCGAACGCGCCGGGCGCACCAAGCAGTTCATGATCGTCCAGCGCGTCCGCCCACCAGGCATAATGATCGCGCGGATAATGGTGGATCGCCTTGTCGGTGCCGCCATGGACGGTGAGGTCGGCCTGCTCGTCGCCCGCGATGCCCAGCGGTCCGACCCGCAGCGGCCCGGTGACGGGGGTTTTGGCGATCGCGCTCGGCTCGCCCTTGTCGCCGAAAACACGCGCCTTGCCGGTCAGCACCGCGTCGATCGCATAGCCCATGCCGCCCTCCTGTCGCGTCGCCCGGCCTCCGCGCTAGCGCCGCAGCAAGGAGCAGACAAGCCGGGCCGGTACCCTGCCTTGCATCCATCGCGGGCGCACGACGTTGGTAAGCCGAACCCGTCACAGGAGCATCGCGTGAAAATTTTTGCCTGTTTGCCTGCCTTTATCCTCATTGCCGGATGCAATTCTCCCTCCGAAAGCCCGAATGACAAACCCGCCGAGCGCGCCGCTGCGGCCGATTCCGGCACGCTCCGCTTTACCGATGCCAAGGCGACGACGCCCTTCGCCGAACCGCCGGTCCTGCGCGCGCAGGTGATCCTCGCCCAACTCGGCTTTTCGCCGGGCGCGATCGACGGCAAGGAAGGGCAATCCTACGTCGCCGCGCTACGCGGTTTCCAGGCGGCGCACGATCTCGACGAAAGCGGCAAGCTCGACGAAGCGACCCTCGCGAAGATGCAGCAGTGGAACAATGTCGCCGCGACGCGCCTCGTCGTCATCCCCGCCGCTTTCGCCGCCGGGCCCTTCGTTCCCGATTTTCCCGACGATGCCGCCGATCAGGCGAAGCTTCCCGCGCTCGGCTATCGCAATCTGATGGAGGCGCTCGCCGAGCGGTTCCACACCACCCCCGAAACGATCGTCGCGCTCAACACCCCCGAAACGCCGGTCGGGGCGGGTAAGGTCCTGCGCGTGCCGAACATCCCCGACGTCGATCCGCTGGCCGCCGCCGACGATCCGCGCGGCTGGGGCGCGACCTTGCAGAAGCTGGGGGTCGCCGCGACCCAGCCAGCCGCCGACAAGCTGGTCGTCGACAAGAGCGAGGGCGTGCTCAAGGCCTATGACGCCGACGGAAAGCTCATTGCTCTATTTCCGGCGACGATGGGAAGCCATCGCGATCCGCTGCCGATCGGAACATGGAAGATCCAGGGCGTCAGCCGCAATCCCGATTTTCACTATAATCCCAAGCTGTTCTGGGACGTCAGCGACAACAAGGAGGCGCAATTGCTGCAACCCGGCCCCAATGGCCCGGTCGGGGTCGTCTGGCTCGACCTCAACAAGCCGCATTATGGCATCCACGGCACCAATGAACCGCACACCATCGGCCGCGCCGAAAGCCATGGCTGCGTCCGCCTGACCAACTGGGACGCCGCGCGGCTTGCGCAGATGGTCAAGCCGGGGACGGCGGCGGTGTTCCAGAACTGACGGCAGTCCGTTTGCGTCCTGCTCGTCACCTCGGACTTGATCCGGGTGACGAAAGAGGCGTGTTCCCCGGCGAAAGCCGGGGCCCAGAGCGGTATAGAGCCGGCGTCGCGTTGTGATGCCCTGGACCCCGGCCTTCGCCGGGGAACAGATTGCATATGTCCGCAACCGCCCCAAACCCGCCGTCCCCGCTTACCCCCAACGAAAAAGGGCGGCCCCGCGGGGCCGCCCTTCCTGTTTCATTCGGTTTCCGAAAAATCAGAAAGCGAAGCCGACGCCGGCGACGAAGCTGTCGAAGTCGCCGAAGTTGCTGACGAACTGGTGGCGATATTCGACCTTGCCGTACACGTTCGAACCGAACTTGTGCTGGTAGCCGGCACCGACATAGGGATCGTCGATGTCGCTGAAGGTGTAACCACCGGTGGCGTACAGCTTGCCGCTCGTGCCGAGCTTGGCACCGATGCGGCCGCCGGCCGAGAACTGGACGTCCGCGCCATCGACGAGGACCTTGTCGCCGGCGACTTCGGCGCCGACGAACGCGGTGCTGCCGAGGTCGAAATCATAGCCTGCTGCGAGGCCGAGCGTGCCTTCGTCGATCCCGTTGCCGGTGATCAGGCCGCCGCGAACTTCGACATGGCCTTCGCCGCCTTCGGCAGCGAACGAGGGGGTTGCGACAACGGCCGAGAGGAGAGCGGCTGCAACTGCGAATTTCTTCATTTTGTTTTCCTTTATCAGTGACGGGACGCGTCCCTTGGAACGCGACCCGCCGCCTAAATGGCGTTTTCGGCTGTCGCTTCAATGAACGGATCATTCAGATTGTGACAATTTTCTTACCTGTGTTGTTTTTGCAACACAGGGAGGGGTTGTCAGCCCAGTGCCGCCTGCTTCTCTTCCGCGATGCGGTCGAGTTCGGCGCGCGTCGGCTTGGTCGCGGCGCTTTTCAGCTGCCCGCACGCCGCCATGATGTCGCGCCCGCGCGGGGTGCGCACCGGCGCCGAAATCCCGCTCTTGAAGATCAGGTTGCTGAACGCGCGCACCCGCTCGGGCGTCGAACATTCGTACATGGCGCCGGGCCAGGGATTGAACGGAATCAGATTGACCTTGGCGTGCAGCCCATATTCCCGGATCAGCCGCACCAACTCGCGCGCATCGTCGTCGCTGTCGTTCTTGTCCTTCAGCATCACATATTCGAAGGTGATCCGCCGCGAATTGCCGGCGCCCGGATAGTCGGCGCACGCCTGCAGCAGTTCCTCGATGCCATATTTGCGGTTGAGCGGCACGATCTCGTCGCGGATTTCCTTCGATACCGCATGGAGCGACACCGCGAGGTTGACCCCGATCTCTTCGCCCGCGCGCGCCATCATCGGCACGACGCCGCTCGTCGACAGCGTGATCCGGCGCCGCGACAGCGCGAGGCCGTCGCCGTCCATGACGATCTTGAGCGCGCCCTTGACCTCTTCGAAATTATACAGCGGTTCACCCATGCCCATCATCACGATGTTGGTCAGGATGCGGCCGTCGGCGGTATAATGACCGCCTTCGTCCTCGTCGTCGTCCTCGGGATCGGGGCCAAAGCCGGCCATCGTGCCCTTGGGCCATTCGCCGAGTTCGTCGCGCGCCAGCATCACCTGCCCGACGATCTCGCCCGCCGCGAGGTTGCGCACCAGCCGCATCGTTCCGGTGTGACAGAAACGACAATTCAGCGTGCAGCCGACCTGGCTCGACACGCAGAGCGTTCCCCGATCGGCGTCGGGGATGAAGACCATCTCATATTCCTGGCCGTCGGCGGCGGCGAGCAGCCATTTGCGGGTGCCGTCGCTCGACACCTGCGCCTCGCGCACCGTCGGGCGGCCGATGATGAAGCGGTCGGTCAGCCACGGGCGCATCGTCTTGGCGATATCGGTCATCGCCTCGAAATCGGTGACCCCGCGGTGATAGATCCAGTGCCAGATCTGCTTGGCGCGCAGCTTCGCTGCCTTGGCGTCGAGTCCCGCCTCGACCAGCACGCCACCGATGGCGTCGCGGGTCAGCCCGACGAGGTCGATGCGGTTGCCGCCGCGCAAGGGGACGGTGCCCGTGGTAACGGGGTCGATATGGCCGGGGATCTGCATGATCGCGGCCCTATAGGGCGGAAGCCGCGTTTAGGCAATGACAAGCCCCTCCCCGTCAGGAGAGGGGCGGTGTGAGGTCAATGCGCGCGCGTCTCGCCCAGCGCTTCTTCGAACTGTTCGAGCGGGCCGACATGCTCCGCGGGCGGTTCCCCGGGGCATTTCGGGAAAATCGCGTCGAGCCGGCGTTTCAGTGTGTCGTCAAAGGTCGGCTGGTTCGAAATTCGGGCGTTGCTGACGGTCAGTTCGGAGCGGATCGCGCCCTTGATCCGTTCGAGCGCGTCGGGGTTCAAGATCCCGGCGTTGAGCAATTCCTCGCACAGCTGGATCAGCCCGACCGTCGTCGCGTGCGCGCGCAGGCCGATGAAATCGAGCGTCCGGTGCCGCTCGCGGGCTTCCGCATCACAGCGGCTTACTACAGTCATTCCGGCATCTCCCTCTCCATTGCCGTTGCGACCGAACGGCGCGCCGTGAGGGCGTCTTCCGTATCGTTCGAGGACGATCATGCGCCAATGGGGGAGGGGGGGCAAGCGCTTATGTAACTAAGTGTCCCATTCGGAGTGCGAAACACCCTCGTCATTGCGAGCGACGCGGCAATCCGGAGTGCGCGTCGCTCCGGATTGCTTCGCTTCGCTCGCAATGACCTGTGGCCTACAGCGACTTCAACATCCCCAGAACCGCGGGGACATTCCCGTTCGCCTCGGCATTGCGCAGCGGCAGGACATTCTGCACCAGGATTTCCGCAGGCGTCGGTTCGACCGCGAACAGGCTCATCACCTCGTCGGCGAACTCATCGAGCGGCATATAGCCCTCGCGCGTCGACTGGCCGGGGGTCAGGTCGGTGCGCACCGCGGGCGGTGCCAGTTCGATCACCTCGACCTTGCCCTCCAGTTGGATACGCAGCGCCACCGAATAGCTGTGCAGCGCCGCCTTGGTCGCCGAATAGGTCGGCGCCTTGGGCAGCGGCACGAACGCCAGCCCCGACGTCACATTGATGATCGCGGCATCCTGTTGCGCCGCCAGATGGTCGACCAGAGCGTCGGTCAGGCGGATCGGGCCGAGGATGTTGGTGACGACGGTCGCCTCGGCCTGCGCCAGGTCGCGCTTGGCGCTGGCATCCTCGGCGCTCATGATGCCGGCATTGTTCACCAAGATATTGAGCGCGGGAAAGCGCGCGACGATGTCCTTGGCGAAGGCCGCGATTGCATCGGCATCGGTGACGTCGAGCGTCACCGCCGCCATGTTCGCCCGCCCCGCGATCGCCGCGTCCAGCTTTGCGGCGTTGCGCCCGGTGATGATGACGCGGTTGCCCGCGTCGTGCCAGCGCTGCGCGAGCGCCAGCCCGATGCCCGAGCCGCCGCCCGAAACGAGGATGGTGTTGCCGGTAGTTTTCATGGTCTGTCTCCTTGGGGGATGGTGAGAAGACCCAAATACGCCTACACTCTCCAAAAGAAAGAAGGCACCCAAAAGTGCCATAGTTACCCAAAAGAGAGATTTGGATTTTCCGCCATGCCTGCACCTGAAAAAATCGTCTATGATCCCAATGCGCCGGTCGATCCGCGCGTCGAAACGCTCGTCAACGAACTGATCGGCCGAGTCGCCGACAAATGGACGATGCTGCTACTGGAGGTGTTGGAGGATCACGGCACCTGCCGCTTCACCCAGCTCGCCAGGCTGGTGCCGGGCATCAGCCAGAAGATGCTGACGCAGACGCTGCGCGCGATGGAGCGCGACGGGCTGGTCGACCGCAAAGTCCATGCGGTGGTGCCGCCGAAGGTCGAATATCGGCTGACCGGGCTGGGCCGCGGCCTCGGCGAGGCCTTTTGCGGCGTGTGGCAATGGGCCGAGGCGCATCTTTGCGAGGTCGAGGAGGCGCGCGCCGAGTTCGACGGACGCGCGTAAGTATATGGAAACGATTATGTCGGTACCCAGTATGGATGCCGAAAATACGGGCGATCATCATGAGCGTTGCAGATATAAAAACCGTTCGCGGACGCGCCTTTCTCCTGTCGCTCCTGTGCTGGGCAGCGTTTTCGATGCCGGCCGCCGCCCAAAGCGGTCCGGTGCCGCAGATTGAACAAAAGTCCCGCTATGCCGAACCGGGCGCGATCCCGCCCGAACTGCGCCGCGAAATCGCATCCTTCCTCGAAGAAGAGATGCGAGAGAGGGGCATAAGCCTCGATCTCAAGACCATCGTCCTCGCGCGTCTCGATGCCTATATGACGGGGTATCCATTGCCTTGGGACTGGGGGCGCTACCCGCCGGTGACCGCCTATCCGTCGGTCGCGACCCAGATCGGCTGGCAGTTCGAACTCGAATCGATTGCGGACGCGGCCCGGACGCGCTTCTTCACCTATTTTGAGCCGCCGTGGGAGACGCTTTCCATTGCGGGCCGCCCCGATCCCGCGCCCACGCGCGCCATGCTCCTCTATCGGGTGCCGCTGGAGATCGCGGGCGCGCAGGGCTATGTCGCAACGATGATCGCCCAGGTCGAAAGGGACTCGGTCAATCGAGCGCAACTGCTCAAGGTGATACGCGAAGCACCGCCGCGGAAGAAGCTTGGCCGCTGGAACCATCCCATCCGGCTGACCGCCACGGGCGTCGCGAGCGTCGACGACCGGCTTCGTGCAGCCGTGTCCGCCGTGGCTGCGTCTCACCCCGATCTCGATATCGACCGCGTATTGACGAGCGACCGCGCGAGCGCGAACTTCTTCATTCCTCCGGTCGAGTTCGGCGGGGCATCGGTCAGCACGGCAATTTTCTGTGCGGCGAATGCCAAATGCGGATCGATGCCCGATCTCGCCTATATGGGCCGCACGACCCCGGCCGAATGGAGCACCAAGGACCGCGCCGCATTTCTGGGCCGCCTGTACCTCACCAACCCCTATGCCGCGCGGCTCGGCGCGAGCGCGCTCGTCGAACTGGATGGCCGGGGCGGCATCATTGCCGCTTATTGCGGGCACGAGGACATCGGATACCATATGATGCGGGCGGAAGAAAAAGGCATCCGAGACCGCGGGATGCTGCAATATTGCCTAGAACGGGGTGCCAATCTGCCAAGATAGACTGGCACCATGCCCATCACTTCGCGATCGACGTGACCCGGATCGGTTCGCCGCGCGTCGCGCTCGCGACGACCAGGTCGGCCTGCGCCGAAGCCACCCGCATCGTGTCGCGGCGGCATTCGCGCACGTCATTCTTGCCTTCGAGGTCGAAATCCGATGGCGTGCCGCACACTTCGACCACCGCGCGCCAGATGCGGCGGTCGAGCGTCCTGGCACCGCGCTCGGTGCGCAGGTCGAGGTCCTTGTGCTGGACGACAACCGTCGGGTTGGCCGGTGCGGTCTGGGCGAAAGCGGGCTGGCCGAACGAGGCTGTGGCCAGCGCGGCGAGGATCAGAAGCTTTTTCATCTTGTGTCTCCTTCGGCCGGCTGAAGAGGAGGGGAGGAAGCCGGTGGAGACCCAGATAATCCGCCGCGCGCCGCTGCGGGAGCAACGATGTTGCGAAGCCATTCTGCAAAATTGCAGAATGCGTGCACGGGGCGTATGACGCACAAGACGCCATGTTCGACTGGAACGACCTCAAATCCTTTCTCGCGGTCGCCGAAACCGGCAGCACGCTGGCGGCGGCGCAGGCGTTGCGCGTCAGCCAGACCACCGTCGCCCGCCGCATCGCCGCGCTCGAGGAGGCGACCGGGCTCACCCTGTTCGAACGGCGACAGGCCGGCTACGCGCTCACC
>Ga0155175_116_pt10 | contig 26979 bp, 23 predicted proteins | sample RifCSPhighO2_01_FD_106143 | JGI IMG/M metagenome (GOLD analysis project Ga0155175, IMG submission 106143) | Sphingopyxis sp. RIFCSPHIGHO2_01_FULL_65_24 | reverse complement strand
TTGGCAGGCGCTCGACATCGGCCGCGAGGCGCACGCCGCGCTCAAGAACCAGAAGCCCGCCGTTCTCTGGTTCACCGGCCTCTCGGGCTCGGGCAAGTCGACGATCGCCAATCTGGTCGAGAAGAAGCTCCACCGGATGAACCGGCATACCTTCCTGCTCGACGGCGACAATGTCCGCCACGGACTGAACAAGGACCTCGGCTTTACCGAGGCCGACCGGATCGAGAATATCCGCCGCGTCGGCGAGGTCGCCAAGCTGATGACCGACGCCGGGCTGATCGTGATCACCGCGTTCATCAGCCCGTTCAAGGTCGAACGCGACATGGTCCGATCGATGCTCCCCGCGGGCGAGTTCGTCGAGATCTTCGTCGATACGCCCCTGGCCGAGGCCGAGAAGCGCGACGTCAAGGGCCTCTACAAAAAGGCCCGCGCCGGACAGCTCAAGAACTTCACCGGTATCGACAGCCCTTACGAAGCGCCCGAAGAACCGGAAGTCCGCGTCGATACCACCGCGATGACCCCCGAAGAGGCGGCGGACCTGATCGTCGACAGGCTGCTGGGATGACCATGACCGAAAGTGACGAGGCGCTGGCCGAACGGCTGGCAACCGCGGCGGGGGTAATCCTGCTCGCGTTGCAGAAGTCGGGCGAGTTCGCCGACAAGGCGCTGGGCAAGGCGGGCGACGCGCGCGCCAATGCGATGCTGATGCACGAACTGCGCGCCGCGCGGCCCGAGGATGCGATCCTGTCCGAAGAGGAAAAGGACAGCGTGGCCCGCTGTTCGTTCAGCCGCGTGTGGGTGGTCGATCCGCTCGACGGCACCCGCGAATATAGCGAGGGACGCAGCGACTGGGCGGTGCATGTCGCGCTGGCGGTCGATGGCGTGCCGACGGTGGGCGCGGTCGCGTTGCCCGGGCTCGGGCTGACCTTGACGTCAGGCGCGCCGAAGCCGCTCGCTCCGGCGAATGTGCCGCCGAAGATGCTGGTCAGCCGCACCCGGCCCGCCGCCGAAGCGGTGTTCGTCGCCGAGAAGATGGGCGCCGAACTGCTCGGCATGGGCTCGGCGGGCGCCAAGGCGATGGCGGTGGTGCGCGGCGAGGCCGACATCTACCTCCACACCGGCGGCCAATATGAATGGGACAATTGCGCCCCCGCGGCGGTGGCGGCGGCGGCGGGGCTGCACGTCAGCCGCGTCGACGGGTCGTCTTTGGTGTATAATTGCGCCAACCCCTATCTGCCCGACCTGCTGATCTGCCGGAAGGAATTCGCGGCGGAAGCGTTGCGGCTGGCAGCGGAGTTTGTCGCGGCGGAGTAGGGCGCGCGCGAGGTAGGTTCCGGGCGGTTGCGGCCTTCTCTCTTCCCTCCCTGAAAGGGAGGGGAATCCCTTATATCTACCTTCAAAAACCACACGGGCGTCGCGCTTCGCGATTGCCAGTCCGGCCGTGTCCGCCTATTTCGGTTGCATCGAAAAACCGAACCCATGGGAGACGCGCGATGACCGACCTGCCTGACACCAACCTCGTGATGCTGACGCTGGTGAAGCCTGAGGGTGAACTCGAGGTGTCGTTCGAGCGCCGCCCGATGCCAGAGCCTGCGCCGCACGAGGTGCTGGTCAAGATCCTCGCGACCCCGATCAATCCGTCGGACCTCGGCTTGCTGTTCGGCGGCGCCGACATGTCGACCGCGCGGGCGTCGGAGCGCGACGGGCTGCCGGTGATCAGCGCCGATATTCCGCCCGCCGGGATGCGCGCGATGACGGGCCGGGTCGGCGATGCGCTGGCGATCGGCAACGAAGGCTGCGGCGTCGTGGTCAAGGCGGGGGCGGCGCCCGAGGCGCAGGCGCTGCTCGGCAAGACCGTCGCGCTGATCGGCGGCGAAATCTATGCCGAATATCGCTGCCTGCCGGCGATGATGTGCATGGTCCTGCCCGACGGCACCGAGCCGGCCGACGGCGCGTCCTGCTTCGTCAATCCGCTGACCAGCCTTGCCTTCACCGAGACGATGAAGGCCGAGGGGCATAGCGCGATCGTCCACACCGCGGCGGCGTCGAACCTCGGCCAGATGCTCGTCAAGATCTGCGCCAAGGACGGTGTTCCGCTGGTCAACATCGTGCGCAGCGATGTGCAGGTCGAAATCTTGAAGGGCATCGGCGCGACGCATATCGTTAATAGCGGCGCTGACGATTTCGTCGAGCAGCTGACCGCGGCGCTGGTCGAGACCGGTGCTACGCTGGGTTTCGATGCGATCGGCGGCGGCAAGCTCGCCGGGCAGATATTGTCGGCGATGGAGGTCGCGGCGGTGAAGCGGATGACGACGTACAGCCGCTATGGCTCGGACACGTTCAAGCAGGTCTATATCTATGGCGCGCTCGACCTGGGGCCGACGGTGCTGAATCGCAGCTTCGGGCTGACCTGGTCGCTGTCGGGCTTCCTGCTGACGCCGTTCCTGCAGAAGGCGGGGATGGAGACCAATATGCGGCTCCGCAAACGCGTGGTCGACGAACTGACGACGACCTTCAAGAGCCATTACAGTCACGAGATTTCGCTGGTCGAGGCGCTCGATCTGGATGTGATCGCGGGCTATAATGCGAAGCGGACGGGCGAGAAATATCTGATCCGGCCTTAGGGCTGCGGGGTACAGAGGAAAGGCGGGGGTTTCATGCGCCGGACATTGCCATTCATCGCGGTCGCCGTGATCGGGGCGGCGTCGATCGCGCCGGCGGTCGTCGCGACGCAGGCGAGCGAGCCGACGCTGGCCAAGAAGATGGGTCTGAAGCCCGGGCAATGGCGAACCGTTCTTCGGGTTACCGACGCAGAAATCACCGCCCGACCGGGCGAAAGCGTCCCGGCGGACGCCGAGCCGGCTCTGCGAAAGCTGATCGGCTCGACGACCGAGACCTATGAATGCATCGGATGGCAACAGCCCGCCGGGAGCGCGCTGACTTTGCCCGGAATCAAGATCGACGCCGCCTGCACCTTCGAAGAGCTTGTGGCCGACGGGCGCACGCTGAAGATCAAAGGGCGCTGCGGGTCGCCTTCTGAAGGCTTTCACGCCGACATGAAGGTGCAGGCCGAGCATGATGATGTCGAGATGACCGCCAGTGTCGAAACGATCGCCTTTTCCGAAGGTGTGGGCTTGGGCACGACCGTCGTCGCCACCACGACGAGCAGCCATGTCGGACCATGTCCCGCTGGCGGCCCCGAGGCGAGAAAGAATATCAACTAGAACCCCGCCTTGTCGTCGCGGCAGGCCGAAAATCCACCGGCATTGGCCCCCCGTCGATCAATCGACTCCGTCCGCCGCAAAATCCCGCGCCGTCGCTTGCGGGCGCGGAATCGCGTTCATAGGGTCCCCGCATTCATCTGATCATGGGGAACAAAATGCCTGCTCTCAAATCCGTGGTGCTCTTCGGCGTGCTGGCCTTGCTGGCCGTTCCTGTGGCCGCCGGCGCGCAGGATATTGCGGTCGAAGGCAATGTCGCGCGGGCGCAGGGGCATTGGGGCGGCGAACTGGGGGTGGGCTACAGCCTCCATGCCGGGCCGGTCACGCTGCGGCCGATCGGCGGGCTTTTCATCCATTCCGATAGTGACGAGCGCGAGGTGAAGCCCTTTGCCAAGGCCGAGGCGACGGTGACGATCCCGACGATCGCCGAACTGGGTGCGGGGGTCCGGATCAGCGGCGATCGGACGCGGATTTATGGCACGGCGGCGTTCGGCCTGCTGCCGAAGCTGAAGCTGAAGGGCAATTTGGGTGACCGTTACGCGGCGATCGGGATCATGGGGCAGTTTTGACCGGACAGGACCGGCGCGGGCGCTGGGGCGCGAACCCAAGCCTGTTCACACCTTCCGAAGCCAAGCCATCCCGCCCACGCATATCGAACGGCCAGCCCGGCCGCGGCCAGAAAGGGGAGGGCAAAAAGGATGGATGATCCCTGTGTTCGTGCACCGATCAGGCCGCAGACAATCAGACAAAATGCCAGCCACACGCCGTTGCGGCGCAAGTCGGACCGAATTGCAGACCTGTCGATATGGATCATCCTTGGTCCCTCTATCAGTCCCGTTTGCCGCAGCCTGCGCTAGTCACACGACCGCATCTTCCATCCGAGATCAACGATTGCTGTGATAAGGCCCGGTCCATCGCCAGAGCCTATCGCTTCATACACTGCCGCACATCGTCGCGCTTATATTCGCTGCAGTTCCACAGCGCTTTCTCGAACCCCGCCTTGTCGTCGCGGAGGTAGGAGAAGGTCATGCCGGCGCGCTGGGTGTCGCTCATCGCTTCGCTCTCGGGCTTGAGCATTGGGTTGGTCCAGCCCATGAACTTGCAATATTCGCGGGTGCCGCAGAGGCGCAGCGCGAGGGTGACGAAGCTTTCGGGGGTCGCCTTGCGGTCGAGGGTGATGGTGATCGTCTCGCGCCCGCCCGAGACCACCTGGCCGGGCACCGCGGCGCCGGTGACGCGCGGTTCGCCGGCGGCGGGGTCGACCTCGGTGGCGGCGAGTTCGGCAGGCAGGCCGGCCATATGCAGCGGCGAGAGCGCCGCCATCTTGGCGATCGGCGCCTCGACCCCCGCGACGTTGCCGCGAAAGGCACCGGGCGTGCCCCAATAGCCGGGCCAGCGGAAGAAGAGGTGGGTGTCGACGACCGCGATCTTTTCGAGGCTGTCGCTCCAATAGGGGCGCACCCAGTCGGTGTGGTAATGCGTCGCGAGGCCGACCGACGGGTCGGTGCCGCCCGACAGGATGATCTCGGCATTGACCTGCGCCCGCGTCCACGCGGCATCCGAATAGCGGCGGGCCAACGCACCGTCGCAGGTGAAGGTGAACTGGCAGCCGGTGACGCGCTCCGACCCCTGGAACACGACGCCGCAGATCGATTTGGGGAAGGCGGGATGGCGGACGCGGTTGATGATGACCTGGCCGACCGAGCGTTGGCCCTTGTTGTCGTCGCCCGCCTCATAGAGCATCGCGGCGGCGAGGCAGTCGCGCGCGCGGCCGCGGTTGTCCGCGTCGCCGGCATAGACGAAGGGGCGCGCCGCGACGAAACCCTTGGTCACCAGCGGGATCTTGGCATTGGCGGCGCGCGCGTCGTCCTCGGCGATCGGCGCCAATTCCATCGGGAGCACCTCCGGAACCGTGCTGGCGGGCGGCGCGACGGGAGGCAGGTGCACGCTGTAGCGCGCGGGACCGCCGAGGCTGCTCGCGTAGAGCACCGTGACGATCGCGCCGACCGCCAGCAGCGCGAACAGCCATGCCGACCGGTCGCGCCACAATGGCGTCGTTGCTGCGGGCGCTTCGCGCGCCATGGGGGTGCCTCAGATTTCCGGGAGGAAGTCGGGGACCGAGAGGTAGCGTTCGCCGGTGTCGTAGTTGAAGCCGAGGACGCGGCTGCCCGCGGGCAGTTCGGCGAGCTTCTGGGCGATCGCGGCGAGGGTGGCGCCCGACGAGATGCCGACGAGCATGCCTTCCTCGGTTGCCGATCGGCGCGCATAGTCCTTGGCGTCGGCGGCCTCGACCTTGATCACGCCGTCGAGCAGATCGGTGTGCAGGTTGCGCGGGATGAAGCCGGCGCCGATGCCCTGGATCGGATGCGGGCCGGGTTGGCCGCCCGAGATGACCGGCGATGCGACGGGCTCGACCGCGAAGACCTTGAGGTTCGGCCAATGGCCTTTCAGAAATTGCGCAACGCCGGTGATATGGCCACCGGTGCCGACCCCGGTGATCAACGCATCGATCGGGGTGTCGGCGAAATCGGCGAAGATTTCGGGGCCGGTGGTGCGGACATGGACGTCGATGTTCGCCTCATTCTCGAACTGCTGCGGCATCCACGCGCCCGGCGTCGTCTCGACCAGCTCGATCGCGCGCTCGATCGCGCCCTTCATGCCCTTTTCGCGCGGCGTCAGGTCGAAGGTCGCGCCATAGGCCAACATCAGCCGGCGGCGTTCGAGCGACATGCTTTCGGGCATGACGAGGACAAGCTTGTAGCCCTTGACCGCGGCGGCCATCGCGAGGCCGATGCCGGTGTTACCCGACGTCGGCTCGACGATGGTGCCGCCGGGCTGCAGGCTGCCGTCACGCTCGGCCGCCTCGATCATCGCGAGGCCGATGCGATCCTTGATCGACCCGCCCGGGTTGCTGCGTTCCGACTTCACCCAGACTTCGGCGTCGGGGAACAGCTTGGCGACCCGGATGTGCGGGGTGTTGCCGATGGTATCGAGGATCGAATTGGCTTTCATGGTCGGTGCAGGCTTTCCTTGAAGTCGAACCGCGGATCGCGCCGCGCGAGACGATTGGGCCAGTCTCCGCTGCGGAGCCAAAGCGCTTCGTCGGCGAGGGCGGGCGTGGGCGCGGGTTGTAACGATGCGAGCAGATACTGTCCATAAGGCCAATCGGCGACGCCCGAGTCGGCATTGATATGCCCGAACGGCCCGGCATTGACGAAGCGCGCATCCCATTGCCGCGACAGCCGCCAGACGTGCGAGGTCTTGGCATAGGGATCATTGTCGCTGGCCACCACGACGATCGGGGTGCGCGAGGTGAATGCGGGGGCGTCGCTGAAGTCGGCGACGCGGCTGTCGCGGCGCAGGTCGCCGAGGTCGGGCGGCGCGACGAGCAGCGCCCCGGCGACGCGGGCACGGGCGACGCCGCCGGCATGAGCGAACCAGTGGGCAAAGGCGTGGCAGCCGAGGCTGTGCGCCGCGATCAGCACCGGTTCGTCCTCGGCGGCGATCGCGTCGGCGATGCGTTCGACCCATTGGTCCTTGGCGGGCGCGGCCCAGTTGCCGAGGTCGACTCGCTCGCAGTCGGCGAATTTATGTTCCCACAGGCTCTGCCAATGGCGCGGGCCGCTGTTGTCGAGGCCCGGAATCGTCAGGATTTTGTGGCGTATCAGCGTGGTGTGCATCTCTGGATCTCCATCGGATGAAGGAAGGAAACCGCGGTGACGGGTGCAACCAAGATAATTCAACTAAATAAATTGACAATCACTTTGTGGCGAAAGGAAGGCAGTTTGCGACGAGTTGATTTCGCGCTTTCGGACGGGCGCGGAAATGCGTCAGGCCGCCTGTTTGAACTGCGGTTCGAAGGTGCGGGCGCGGCGCAGTTCGGGGAATATCCATGCCCAGAGCGCGGTGACGCCGATCGCCGCCGCGCCGCCGAAGACGATCGCGGTGATCGGGCCGAAGGCAGCGGCCATCGATCCGGCGCGCATTTCGCCGAGCTCGTTCGAAGCCGAGATTGCGAGGCCCGACACCGCGCTGACGCGGCCGCGCATATGATCTGGGGTGTTGAGCTGGATCAGCGTGCCACGCACGAAGACCGAGAACATGTCGGCGGCGCCGAGCAGCGCCAGCATCGCGAGCGACAGGAAGAGGTTGGTCGACAGGCCAAAGGCGATGGTCGCGGCGCCGAAGGCGACGACCGCCCATAGCATCTTCACCCCGACATTGCGCTCGATCGGGCGCCAGGCGAGGCCCAATGCGACGATCGCGGCGCCGACCGCAGGGGCGGCGCGCAACAGGCCGAGCATGGTGGCATTTTCCATGAGGTCGCTGTGGAGAATGTCGCGCGCGAACACCGGCAGCAGCGCGGTCGCGCCCGACAGGATCACCGCGAACAGGTCGAGGGTGATCGTGCCGAGCAGGAAGCGCTCGCGCCAGGTGAATTGCAGCCCGTCGAGCATTTCGCGCAACGGGTGGCGACGCACCTCGACCGGCGGCGGCAGCACGGGGCGGACGCGGCTGATCGTGAAGGCCGAGATAGCGAGCAGCACGGCGGCGAAGATGTAGACCGAGGTCGGATGGGCCGCGTAGATCAATCCGCCCGCGGCGGGGCCGATGACCGAGGCCGACTGCCAGGCGATGCTGCTCATCGCGATCGCGCGCGGCAGCACGGCGGGGGGCACGATGTTCGGCGCGATCGCGCTCATCGCCGGACCCGAAAAGACGCGCGCGACGCCGTGCAACGCGGCGAGGCCGAAGAGCAGGGGCAGGGTGAGTCCGTCGGTATAAGTGAACCAGCCGAGCGCGGCGGCGATGGTGAGGTCGATCAGGTTCGAGAAGATCGCGACGCTGCGCCGTTCGAAACGGTCGGCGACCCAGCCCGCGACCGGGGTGAGCACCGCGAGCGGCACGAACTGGAACAGCCCGAGCAGACCGAGCTGGAACGACGCCTCCTTGATCGACATGCCGTAATCGGTGCGCGCGGTGTCGTAGAGCTGGTAACCGATGACCACGACCATCGCGATCGTCGCCATCACCGAGGTGAAGCGCGCGAGCCAGAAATATCGGTAGTCGACGAAACTGAGCGGGGAGGGGGCCCTGGACGGGGTTTCGGGCATCGCCGGTTCGTCGGCGTCGGGCGGGAGGATCGTTGCCATTGCGATCCGCCCTAACCGGCTTTTCGGCACTGTCCAGACCGCATAGGTCTGCCGTTCGTCGATTAGCAGGTGTCACATGCCGGTCATGGTGGCAGAAACCCGCCATCGTCATCGGGGAGTTTCAAGATATGACACGCAAATTCGCTCGCTTCGGCGGGGCCGCCATGGCCGCGACGCTGTTCGTCCTGGCCGGTTGCAACGCGTCGGACAACAAGTCGGCGTCGGCGACCGGCGCCAAGAGCTGGACCCAGTTTCGCGACGGCTTCATCGAGGGCTATTTCCCGCTCAACCCGAATTTCGCGGTCTATCAGGGCAAGCATGAGTTCGATGGGCAACTGCCCGACTGGTCGCCCGCGGGACTGGAGAAGCAGGCGGCGTATCTGGAAAAGGCGATCGCCGACGCCAAGGCGTTCGACGGCGCGATGACCGACGCCGAGAAATTCGAGCGCGATTATCTGGTCAAGGTCGCTGAGGGGCAGCTGTTCTTCCTGCGCGATACCGATTTCGCGGCGAAGAACCCGGCCTTCTACACCGGTGCACTCGACCCCAATGTCTATATCTCGCGGCCTTATGCCGATGCGACGACGCGGATGAAGGCGTTCATCGCCTATGCCGAAAAGGTTCCCGCAGCCGCCGCTCAGATCAAGGCGAACCTCAAGCTGCCGCTGCCCGCAACCTTCGTCAAATATGGCACCGCGGGTTTCGGCGGCTTTGCCGACTATTATAAGGGCGACGCCAAGGCCGCCTTCGCTTCGGTCAAGGACGAAGCGCTGCAGAAGCAGTTCGACGACGCGGCGGCGAAAGCGGGCGCGGCGATGACCGACCTTGCCAAATATGTCGGATCGCAGCCGGGCACGACCGACGGCTATGCGCTCGGCGCCGACAAATTCGCCAAGATGATCCTGACCAACGAGGGCGTCGACACGCCGATCGACGAACTCGAACGGATCGGGCAGGCTGACCTCAAGCGCAATCAGGACGCCTTGAAGGCCGCCTGCGCCACCTATGCCGCGGGCATGACGATCGCCGACTGCATGAAGAAGATGAACAGCGACAAGCCCGCCGACGGCCCGGTCGCCGAAGCGCGGCGCCAGTTGCCGACGCTGCGCGCCTTCCTTGTCGAAAAGGACCTCGTCAGCATCCCCGGCACCGAACAGGCGCAGGTCGAGGAATCGCCGCCGTACAACCGGCAGAACAGCGCCTATATCGACATTCCCGGACCCTATGAGAAAGGCCTGCCGTCGGTCTATTACATCTCGCCGCCCGACCCGGCGTGGGACAAGCAGACGCAGGCGGACTTCGTGCCGGGGCGCAAGGACCTGTTGTTCACCTCGGTCCATGAGGTGTGGCCGGGCCACTTCCTGAACTTCCTCCATGCGAACCGCGCCGAGAGCATCTTCGGCAAATTGTTCGTCGGCTATGCCTTTGCGGAGGGCTGGGCGCATTATACCGAGGAAATGATGTGGGACGCCGGGCTGGGCGAGGGCGACCCCGAGACGCACATCGGTCAGTTGTCGAACGCGCTGCTGCGCGATTGCCGCTATCTGTCGGCGATCGGGCTGCACACCAAGGGCATGACGGTCGCGGATTCGGAAAAGCTGTTCAAGGACCAATGCTATCAGGACGAGGGCAATGCGCGGCAACAGGCGGCGCGCGGCACCTATGATCCCGCCTATCTCAATTACACGATGGGCAAGCTGATGATCCGCAAGCTGCGCGACGACTGGACCAAGGGCGATAAGACGAAGTGGAAGGCGTTCCACGACGAATTCCTGTCGTACGGCGGCCCGCCGATCCCGATGGTGCGCGCGGCGATGATGAAGGAAACGACGCCGAAGGCGGTGTTCTGAAGCTCATAACCCTCTCCCCTTCCGGGGAGAGGGTTGGATGTGACCGCGAGCACTGGCAATAGGCACCAACCCCCGCTAGCTTCGCCCGCACAAACAGGGGCGAGCCGATGGTCGATGTCTTCATTTCCTATTCGCGCGACAACAAGGCGCGCGTGGCCGAAATCGCGCAGGCGGTCAAAGCGGCGGGTTATGAGGTTTGGTGGGACGCCGAACTGCCGCCGCACCGCAGCTATGGGGATGTGATCACCGAAAAGATCGGGATGGCCAAGGCCGCGATCGTCGTCTGGTCGCACACCTCGGCGCAGTCCGAATGGGTGCGCGCCGAGGCCGATGTCGCGCGCAACCAGAAGAAGCTGGTGCAGACCGCGATCGATGACGTCATGCCGCCGCTGCCGTTCAACCAGATCCAGTTCGCCGAACTCGCCGACTGGCATGGCGAGGCCGACCATCGCGGCTGGCGCAAGGTGCTGATGAGTCTGGAGGAGTTGTGCGGGCGGGCGCCGGTGGATCCGCCGGCCCCAGCGCCCGCACCGGTTCCGGCTCCCGCTCCCGCAGCCTATTCCGCGCCCGCCGCGCCGGCGGCGCCGCGATCCTCGCCGCTGCCGTGGATATTGGGCGCAGCGGCGATCGTCGGTGCGGGCCTGCTCTGGTGGCTGCTGCAGCCGACGCCGATGCGGACGACGGTGAGCGACGGCTCCGGATCGGGCAGCGCCGCCGTCGCGGGCGACCCGGAAGCGGCGGATGACGGCGCCGCGCCGGTCGAGGCCTTTGTCCTCGCTGCAGTGATCAACGATCCCGAGGGTTTCACCAACATCCGTGCGCAAGCTTCGTCGCAGTCGGCGATCCTTGGCAAGGTGCTCGAGGGCGAGAAATTCCTGACCTATCAGCAAAGCGGTAGCTGGTGGCGCGTGCGCAAGGGCGACGGCACCACCGGCTACATGTTCCGCAAGCTGATCCGCGTGCTCGACGGGGCGAACCCCGATCCGGCGCCCGGCGCGGGGGCGGCGTCGCTTCCCGCCGGGCCGATGCCGGCCGGCGTCGGCGGTAGCGGGGTCGTCATTCCCGATTCGTCGGAGCGGCTGCTGTCGGCGGACGAACTCGGCAATTACAGCGCGCTCGAACTGCGGATCGCGCGCAACGAGATTTTCGCGCGCAACGGCTTCCGCTTCAAGGATGCCAGCCTGCGCGCGCATTTCAGCCAGTTCGGCTGGTATAAGCCGGTCACCGACAATGTGCAGCTTTCGGGCATCGAAAAGGCCAATGTCGCGCTGTTGAAATCGGCCGAAGCCGCCGCGCAATGAGTGAAGGCGCAGCGCCGGACTGCGCCGCGAGCGAGGCGGAGGTCGCGCACCGGCTGGGGCAGGGCGATGCGTTGAGCGCGTTCGACTGCGCCGCCGCCGCGCGCCGCGCGGGCATCGACAGCCCGCGATTGCGCTACCTGATGGTGCGCGCGCTCGCCGCATCGGGCGACAGCCTGGGCGCGATGCATTTGTACGAGGCGCTCGATCTCGCCGGTTCGGGTGACGTCGACAGCCTCGCGCTAGCGGGGCGGATCTGGAAGGACCGCGCCTTCGACCAGCGCGCCGACGAACGGCGGCCCTGGCTCGAAAAGGCCGCCGCCGCCTATCATCACGCGTGGGAGGTGTCGGGCGCGACCTTTCCGGCGATCAACGCGGCGAGCCTGTTCGCGCTGCTCGGCGACCGCGCGCGCGGCGCAGCGCTCGCCGAACCGATCGCGGCGGCGGGAGCGGCGGGCGATTATTGGGATGCGGTGACGCTGATCGAGGCGCTGATGCTGCTCGAACGCGGCGACGAGGCGCTGCGCCACGCGCAGGCGGTCGATATGATGGGCCGCGCGCGCGCCGGGGATCGCGCCTCGACCTGCCGACAATTCGCGCGGCTGGCGCAGAGCGGCGCGATCGAGGCCGCCAGCGCGGCGGCGATCGTCGACCTGCTGCGCCCGCCGCCGGTCGGCGTCTATTGCGGGCGGATGTTCCGGGCCGGCGGCGAGGGCGAGGCGGGGGCGCAGCGCGCGATCGCCGCCGCGCTCGATGCGCAGCCCTTGTCGGCCTTGATCGGCCCGCTCGCCTGCGGTGCCGACATCATCTTCGCCGAAGAGGCGATCGCGCGCGGCATCGACCTGACGATCATCCTGCCCTTTGCCGAGGAGGATTTTATCGCGCAGTCGGTGCGGTCGGGCGGCGAGGCATGGGTCGCGCGCTATATTCGTTGCCGTGACGCGGCGGCGATGGTTCATTTCGCGAGCAACACACGCTTCGTCAGCGACGATTGCCAGTTCATCCTCGGCTCGCACACCGCGATGGGGCTCGCCCGATTGCGCGCGCGCGAACTGGAAAGCGACGCGATCCAGTTCGCGGTCGTCGACCCCGCGGTGGCGGCGCGTAGCGCCGATGCGATCGCCGGCACCAACGCCGATCTCGCGCTGTGGCAGGCGCATGGCGGGCGCACGGTGACGATCGCGGTCGGCGGACTCGATCGGTCGCTGGAGTTCCCGCCGGCGCCCAAGCCGCCCGAGGGAACGCGGCGCGGGCTTTATGCGATATTGTTCGCCGATTTTGCCGGCTTTTCAAAGCTTGGCGAGGCGGAGTTGCCGATCTTTGCACAGGAAGTGATGGGCGGGATCGGGCGCGTGCTCGACGAATATGGCGAGGCGGTGCTGTTCCGCAACACCTGGGGCGATGCGGTTTACGCGATCATTTCGGACCCTGCGGTCGCGGCGCGGATCGCGCTCGACATGCAGGAACGGCTCGACGTGCTGCCCGCCGGACTGGGGCTCGAAGGCCATCAGGCGGGGATGCGCACCGGCATTCACTTCGGGCCGATCTATCGCGGGCAGGACCCGGTCGTCGGCAACGAACTATGGTACGGCACCGAGGTCACGCGCACCGCGCGGATCGAGCCGGTGACGCTGGTCGGGCAGATTTATTGCACCCAGCCGATGGCGGCGATGCTCGCGCTCGGCGACGCGCGCGAGTTCGACTGCGATTATGTCGGCAAGGTACGGCTCGCCAAGGATTATGGCGAACTCGCGCTATACCGCCTGTCGCGGCGAGCGGGTTAGGGCGCGCGCAGCCGGGCGATGAAGAAACCGTCGAGGCCACCGGCTTCGGCCAGCAGCCCGGGCAGGGTGCGGATGAAGCCCTGTTCGGTCGGGGCGATTCCCGCGGGAAGTTCGTCGGCGCGTGCGGCGTCGATGGTCCAGTCCGGATGATCGGTCAGGAAGGCGGCGATCCGCTCTTCGCCCTCGGCGGGTTCGAGCGAGCAGGTGGCATAGACGAGCGCCCCGCCCGGCTTCACCCATGGCGCGGCGCGACCGAGCAGTTCAGCCTGTAATTCGGCCATTTCGGCAATCTGGCGCGGCTCGATGCGGTGAAGCACATCGGGGTGGCGGCGGAAGATGCCGGTCGCCGAACAGGGCGCGTCGAGCAGCACCGCGTCGGCCGCCTCGCCGGGCTGCCATTTGCGGATATCGCCCTGGACGACCGCGGCGTGAAGGCCGGTTCGGTCGAGATTTTCCTCGAGCCGTGCGAGGCGCTTGGCGCTCGAATCGACCGCGAGGACCGACCAGCCGGCGGCGGCGAGCTGCATCGTCTTGCCACCCGGCGCGGCGCAGAGGTCGAGGACCGAACGGCCCTCGCCGGCACCGAGCAGCCGCGCGGGCAGGGTGGCGGCGAGGTCCTGGACCCACCAGCCGCCCTCGCGAAAACCGGGCAAGCTTTCGATCGCGTGGCCGCGCGGCAGGCGCAGGTGGTGCGGGGCGAGCGACTGCGCGCCCTCCCAGCCGGCCGCGTCGGGTGCGGCGGCGAAGCTCAGGTCGACCGGCGGCGCGGCGCTCCATGCGGCTTCGGCGGCCTCGACGAAGGCGTCACCCCATAAAGCGGCCCAGCGTTCGGCGGTGGCCGGCGGCAGGCTGGCGCGTTCGGGAAGCTGCCATTCCTCCTGCTGCGCGCGCGACAGGATCGCATGGACGAGCCGGCGCGGGCCGCCGTCGACGAGCGGCAGCGCGGTCGACACGACGGCGTGCGGCGGGCTTTTCAGCACCAGCAGCTGCGCCAGCGCGATCCGCAGCACGGCACGCGACTTGACGTCGTCGGGCAGCGGCTGGGCGGTTGCGCCGTCGATGAGCATGTCGATGTCGCTCATCCACCGCAGCGCTTCGGAGACGATCGCCACGGCAAAGGCGCGGTCGGGCGGCGGCAGGCCCTGCGTCGCCGCATGCGCGGCGAGGTCGAGCGGGTCGCCGCGGCGCAGCACCGCGTCGATCAGGCGCAGCGCCGCCTTGCGCGTCGCGGTGCCCGGCGGGTCGGCCTGATGCGCGCCGCGGGGGCGGCGGGGACGACGGTCAGCCATGACGGCGGAATCCGGTACGGGGGCGGTTGGCGTGGGGCACGGAAACTCCTATAACATCGGCGTCATGACCGAAAACAGCCAAGCAGAGACCATCGGCGGCACGCCGCGCGCGGCCAAGCGCCCCGCGCATGTGAAAGCGCCCGAAGGCTGGACCAACGCCCCGGTTCCGGCGCCCGAACCGATCCGCGAGGAAAAGGCCGAGGACCAGCCCGGCGGCCGCAACCCCGTGCGCTATGGCGACTGGGAACTCAAGGGACTGGCGATCGATTTCTGACCCCGCCGACGCGGCGGTCAAAAGGGATTCATCCGCCCGATCAGCCCGGTGCGGTCGACGAACTGGTGCTTCAACGCCGCGAGGACGTGGATCGCGGCGAGGCCGAGCATCGCGAGACCCAGCACTTCATGCCGTTCGTGCAGCGTGTCGGCGAGGCTTTTGCTGGGGCTGGCGATCGACGGCACGGTGAACAGGCCGAAGAAGTCGATCGGGCGGTCGGCGGCCGACATCCAGACCCATCCCGATAGCGGCAGCAGGATAAGCAGCGCGTAGAAAAGGAAATGGACGAGCTTGCTGACCGGCCGTTGCCAGGCGGGAGTCGCGGCGGGCAGCGGTGGCGGCTTGTGGCCGAGCCGCCAGAGGATACGCAGCACCGTCAAGCCGAGGATCGCGATGCCGAGCGCCTTGTGGATCGACATCGCCGCCCGATGTGTTTCGCGCGGCATATCCTCGGTCAGCATCGCGAGGCCGATATTGGCGATCACCGCGAGGCCGATCGCCCAATGAAGCCAGATGGCCACCTTCGTGTAGCGCGGGGCGCCGGTCGACATGGTGGCCATCGGGTTCAATTCCTCAGACGAGCGGGGCTTCCGAAATCAACGGCACCTTGCCGGCCTTGACCTGCTCGGCAAAGACTTCGCGCATCAGCTGCAGCGAAAAGAGGTGCGCGAAGATCAGGCCGAGCATGCCGTTCTGCATCATCTTGCGCAGCACGTCGCCGCGCAGTTCGCGCAGCTTGTTCTCGTCGACCATCTGGAAACCGCGGTAGATGAAGGGCTTGTCGCTGCCTTCGGGCTGGATGCTGACTTCGCCGTCCATCAGCAGGTCGGCCTTTTTCAGCTCGTCCATCATGACGCCAGTGCGCTGACCCGCTTCCTCGAAATTCTTGCAGAATTCGAGCACCGCCTTGGTCGGATCGGTCGGTTCGGTGCCGGCGAACAGCGCATCGCCCTCTTCGAATTCGCCGACGGCGCCCGAGGTCGGGTCGAAGCACAGCGACAGTTCGTCGGTGTCGGGGCGCAGCTTGGCGAGCAGGAACGGGTAGCGGCGGACATAGGCCGGGACATAGACCGGGTTGATCAGCTTGCCCTCGTCGTCGACGAAAGTGTTGACGCCTTCGTTAAGGCCCATCAGCGCAAGCGGCACCGGATTGTCGCCGGCCGAAAAGACGATCGGGTAGAACCGGCTCGCCGAGACGAATTCGTCCGAGGTCAGCGGCACCGCATGCTGGTTGATCAGGAAGTCGGCCTTGTCCAGCGAGCGGGCATGGAAATTGGCGTGATCGACGCTCGAGAGCGGAACCAGATCCTTGTAGAAAAGCGGCAGATTGGCGGCGGGCGCAGTGGCCATGATAAAACTCCGAACTGAACACCCGCACCGGCGGGCGAAAAAATGCGATTGCGCGCCTTATTGGGCTGCGCGCCGCGACGCAAGGGGGACGGTTGCGGGCCTAGCCGATCAGCTTGCCCGGATTGAACAGGCCGGCAGGGTCGAGCCCTGCCTTGATCGCGCGCAGCGCCGCGAGGCGGGTCGGGCTGTCGAGCGCGGCGAACAGGTCGCGCTTCATCTGCCCGATACCATGTTCGGCCGAAAGCGAGCCGCCGAGTTCGATGACATGGCTGTAGACGAGGCGGCTCGCGTCCTCGCCATGCGCGGCGATCCAGGCGCGGCCGTCGATCCCGGCGGGCGGCTGGACATGATGATGGACGTTGCCGTCGCCAAGATGGCCGAAGGACAGGGCGCGGGCGCCGGGGAAGGCGGCGGCGAGGCGCGCCGGATTGTCGGCGATGAAGCGCGGCATCAGGTCGACCGGCACGCTGACGTCGTGCTGGATCGCCGGCCCCTCGGCACGCTCGGCCTCCGAGATCGAATCGCGCAGCCGCCAGAAATCGTCGCTTTCGCGGTCGTTCTTGGCGATCACGACATCGTCGATCAGCCCGGCCTGCAGCGCGATGGCGAGTTGGGTCTCAAGCCGCGACGACAGGTCGTCGGCCTTGTCGCCAGCGAGTTCGACCAGTGCATACCAAGGGCAGTCGCCGCCCAGCGGGTGGCGCGTCTGCGGGATGTGGCGCAGCACCGCGTCCAGGCAGCCGTGCGGGACGATCTCGAAGCCTTCGAGCGGGGCGCCGATCGCTGCGTCGAGCCGGCGCAGCAGGAGCAGCGCCTTGTCGGGACTTTCGAGGCCTATCCATGCGGTCGCGCGGTCCTGTGCGGCGGGGACGAGGCGCAGCGTCGCCGCGGTGACGATGCCCAGCGTCCCCTCCGCCCCGCACAGCAGGTGCCGCAGGTCATAGCCGCGATTGTCCTTCTTTAGCGGCGCCAGTCCGTCGAAGACTTGGCCGTCGGGCAGCACCGCCTCGACCCCCGCGACGAGGGCACGCATCGTGCCGTGGCGCAGCACCTGGGTGCCGCCGGCGTTGGTCGATACCAGCCCGCCGATCGTCGCCGACCCCTTGCCGCCGAGGGTCAGCGGGAACCGAAAACCTTCCGCCAGCACGGCATTGTGGAAATTCTCGAGGATAACGCCGGCTTCGACCATGGCGAGTCCCGCCGCGCGATCGATGGTACGGACGCGGTTCATGCGGCGCGTGCTGAGCAGCAATTGCGCGCCGCTGGCGTCGGGGGTCGCGCCGCCGACCATGCCGCTGTTGCCGCCCTGCGGGACGATGGCGACGTCCTGCGCGGCGCAAAGCCGGACGACGGCGGCGACTTCGGCGGTGGTGGCGGGGGAGAGCATCGCGGCGGCGCGGCCGTGATATTTGCCGCGCCAGTCGGTGAGCCAGGGCGCGAGGCCGTCGTCGTCGGTCGCGAAGCCCTTGGGGCCGAGCAGGGCGGCAAGCTGTGCCAGCAGGTCGGGCGTCGGGGGCCGCGTCATCGGCGCGGACATTCGCGGACGAGGTGACGGATCGTCAAAATGGGTCGACAACAGTTCATTTGCTGTTCAATCATGATCGCTATTGGGGAGGCCATGGACGAGTGAAGCCCGCGCGTCCAGCCAGCATCGGGTTCGGGAGCCAAGGGTGAACAACGGTTTTTGTCAGCGCGCCGAGGGGGCGCCCGACGCGCAGTGACGGCAGCGTTTGCCCTGTTCCTGGTGGCCGCGGCACCCGCGGCCGACACGGAGGCGCCGATAGCGCCGCCCGAGCCGATCGCCGCGATGGTGCCCATGCCCGAAAGCGCCGGCGCTCCGTGGTTCCAGGTCATCATCGAACAGCAGTTGATCATCCGCGTACCGGCGCAGCGATCGTCGCTCACCAACTTCGCGGCAAGCCCCGGCGAGCCGCAGCGCAAGCGCGAAGCGCCGCCGATCGTCTGGAAAGAGAAAAAGGCGCCGAAATGCGTCGCGATGCGCAACATCATCGGAATGCAGGCGGTTCAGCGCGACAGCATCGACCTGATCACGCGGCAGAGGCAGCGATTGCGCGCGCAGCTCAACCGCGGTTGCCGCGCGCTCGATTTCTATGCCGGTTTCTACATGAAGGGCAACGAGGACGGCCAGCTTTGCGAGGATCGCGACGAGATTCACGCACGAACCGGTGCCAAATGCGAAATCGACAAGTTCCGCCTGATGGTCGCGGTGCGCGACGACGATTAATCGGCGATTTTCGCCAGCTTTTCTTGACTTTCGGCCGGTAGTTCCGCAAGGGCGCCGCAGCGCGGGCTGGCGTGGGACGCCGTGCGACCTCAATTTTCCGGACATGATGACCCTATGAAATTTGCCGACCTCGGCCTTTCCGACGAAACCCTGCGCGCGATCACTGAATCGGGCTATGACGAACCGACGCCGATTCAGGCGGGTGCGATCCCCTCGGTGCTGATGATGCGCGACATGATCGGCATCGCCCAGACGGGCACCGGCAAGACCGCGTCCTTCGTGCTGCCGATGATCGACATATTGGCGCACGGCCGCGCGCGTGCGCGCATGCCGCGCTCGCTGATCCTCGAACCGACGCGCGAACTCGCGGCGCAGGTCGCGGAAAACTTTGAAAAATACGGCAAATATCACAAGCTCTCGATGGCGTTGCTGATCGGCGGCGTGCAGATGGGCGATCAGGTCAAGGCGCTCGAAAAGGGCGTCGACGTGTTGATCGCGACCCCCGGCCGCCTGATGGACCTGTTCGAGCGCGGCAAGATATTGCTCACCGGTTGCAACCTGCTGGTGATCGACGAAGCCGACCGCATGCTCGACATGGGCTTTATCCCCGACATCGAGAATATCTGCACCAAGCTGCCGGCGAATCGGCAGACCCTGCTGTTCTCGGCGACGATGCCGCCGCCGATCAAGAAGCTGGCCGACAAATTCCTGTCGAATCCCAAGACGATCGAAGTCGCACGCCCGGCGAGCCGCAACGAGAATATCGAGCAGTTCGTCGTCAAGACCAGCGAGCGCGGCAAGCGCGACACGCTGCGCGACCTGCTCGAGTCGGAAGACATCAGCACCGCGATCATCTTTTGCAACCGCAAGACGACGGTGCGCGACCTGGCCAAAGCCTTGCAGCGCGACCGCTTCAAGGCCGGCGAAATCCATGGCGACATGGACCAGTCGAGCCGCATCGCCGAACTCGACCGCTTCAAGGCCGGGACGATCAATATCCTGGTCGCGTCCGACGTCGCGGCGCGCGGACTCGATGTGAAGGGCGTGAGCCATGTCTTCAACTTCGACGCACCCTGGCACCCCGATGATTATGTCCACCGCATCGGCCGCACCGGCCGCGCGGGCGCGCAGGGCCGTGCCTTCACGCTGATCACGCCGTCGGATGACGAGGCGATCGACAATATCCAGAAGCTGACCGGCTATACGATCCCGGTCCATGGCGGCGGCGGCAAGGCCGAGGCTGCCAAGGCGTCGACGGACGAACCGCGCGAAGAGCGCGAACCGCGCCGCGAACGATCCGCCCGCGGCGGTCGCGGCCGCGCCAAGCCCGCTGCCGAACCGAAACGCGCCGAAGCACCGCGTGCCGAAACCGTTGCCGAAAAGCCGGCGGCCAGACCCGCGAAGAAGGCCGACGATCGCAAGCCCGCACCGGCGAAGTCGCGCAATCAGGATGATGATGGCCCCGACGACGGCTGGAACGGCCCGATGCCGGACTTTTTGTCGTTCGGATTCGGTAGCTGATCTGCACGTCGCCCCCGCGAAGGCGGGGGCCGCTATCGGTTTACGCGGCGAGGTCGAGCAAGGCGGCCAGCGGTCCCCGCCTTCGCGAGGGCGACGGTATGGGCATCAAACCCGAACCAGCATCTTTCCCATATTCGCCCCCGCGAACAGCCCCAGAAACGCCTCGGGCGTCGCCTCCAGCCCCTCATGCACCGTCTCGCGCATCGTCACCGCGCCGCTGGCGATCAGCCCGCCCATGTCGGCGTAGAATTCCTCGACGCAGTCGAAGAACTGGTCGGTGTAAATAAAGCCTTCCATGCGGATGCGCGCCGGGATGGTGCGGATCAGATATTTCATCTCCTGCGCCTTGCCGTCGTTGTAGACGTCAATCATACCGCAGATCGCGAAGCGCGCGAAATCGCTGGCGGTCGCGAAGGCGGCGTCGAGATGTTCGCCGCCGACATTGTCGAAATAGACGTCGATCCCCGGCTTGCCGAGGGTTTCGAGCGCCGCGGCAAGTTGCGGCAGCACCGGGCCGGTCTTGTAGTCGATCACCGCGTCGGCGCCGAGATCGAGGGCCCAGGCGCATTTGTCGGCGCCGCCGGCCGAGCCGATCACCGTCATCTCGCGCGCCTTGGCGATCTGGACCACCGCCGACCCGACGGCGCCCGCCGCCGCCGAAACGAAGACGGTGTCGCCGGGTTTCGCCGCCGCGATGCGGAGCAGGCCGATCCAGGCGGTGCCGCCGGTCAGTCCCATATTGTGCAAGAAAGTCTGCGGGGTCATCCCCGCCGCGAGCATGGCGGCGGGCAGCTTGTTCGGCGACATGTCGAGGCCGATGACGCCGCCGTCGCGCCAGCCGCCCATGTGGAGGATCAGGTCGCCGGGGGCGAAGCCGCCCATATTGCTTTCGATCACCTCGCCGATCGCGCCGCCGGTCATCGGCTGGTCGATCTGAAAGCTGGCCGAATAGCTTTTCGCGTCGTTCATCCGGCCGCGCATATAGGGGTCGACCGACAGCCACAGATTCTTCACCCGCAGCTGGTCGGCCTGCAACGGCGCGTCGGGCAGGTCGCGGAGCGCGAAATCGTCCATCGTCGGCAGGCCCGTCGGCCTGCGGATCAGGTGCCACGCTCGCGCCATCATATCCCCCTCGATAAGTGTCCGTCGCCCAATCGTCAGAAAAGCCGTTGCCAGCCGTATTCGGTGCCGTTAAGACCCCGCCGTCGCGGGGCCGTAGCTCAGATGGGAGAGCGCTGCAATCGCACTGCAGAGGTCAGGGGTTCGATTCCCCTCGGCTCCACCAGCGACCCGATTCCTCCAACTTCCGAACCGCTTACCCCGCGAAGTCGCGAATCATGTTCTTCGCGATCACTAGCTGCTGAATCTGCGTGGTTCCTTCATAGATGCGGTAAATGCGGCAGTCGCGATAGAAGCGCTCGGCCAGATATTCCTTGAGATAGCCGGCGCCGCCGTGGATCTGGACGACGCGATCGGCGACCCGGCCGCACATTTCGCTCGCGAACATCTTGGTCGCGGCGGCCTCGACGATGATCTTCTCGCCGCGGTCGGCGCGCGCGCAGGCGTCGGCGAGCATGCATTCGGCGGCGTAGATTTCGGCTTTGCTGTCGGCGAGCATCGCCTGGATCAGCTGGAAGTTCGCGATCGGCTCGCCGAACGCCTTGCGCTCCATCGCATATTGCAGGCCCGCATCGAGCATGCGCTTGGCATAGCCGACACTGGCGGCGGCGACCGACAGCCGTCCGTTGTCGAGGCTCTGCATCGCGGCGCGGAAACCGATGCCTTCTTCGCCGCCGAGCAGCGCGTCGCCGTCGACCCGGACATTGTCGAGGATGACGTCGGCGATCTGCGATCCCGCCTGGCCCATCTTGCCGTCGGGCTTGCCGATCGACACACCGGGCGCATCGCGCGGGACCATGAAGGCGCTGACATGCGCGTTCTTGGGCAGCGCCTCGGCATTGGTGCGCGCCATGACGAGGATGACGTCGGCGAAGGGGGCGTTGGTGATGTAGCGCTTGGTGCCGTTGAGCACATAGCCGTTGCCGTCGCGCACCGCGCGGGTCTTCATCGCCGCGCTGTCCGACCCGCTGTCGGGTTCGGTGAGGCCGAAGGCGGCGATGGTGCCGGTCGCGAGCTTCGGCAGCCAATGCTCCTTCTGCTGGTCGGTGCCGAAACCGGTCAGCGACTTGCACACCATGCCGATGTTGATCGACACGATCGAACGATAGGCGGGCGAGGCATAAGCGATCTCGCGGATGAAGCCGACATATTGGCTGACGTTCATGCCCGCCCCGCCATATTCGGGGGGCATGGTGATGCCGAACAGGCCCATGTCCTTCATCTCGGCGAGGATGTCGTCGGGAACGCGGCCAAGCTCCTCAAGCTGGTCTTCGGCGGGGATCAGCCGGTCGCGGACATAGCGCTGCAACTGTTCGATAAAGGCTTCGTAGATGTCGGCGTCCATTCCCGGGTTGGTCATCATATTTTCCTCATTTGGATTATTGTTCTGAATAGCTGTCGATCGCGGAGAAGATGCGCGTCAACTGGTCGCGCTCGTCGGCGTTGATGTCGGGGCGCCAGATTTCGAAGAGCATCACGGTGCGGTCGCTGGTCCCGCGGTTCCACGCTTCATGTTCGAAACTGTCGTCGAAGATCGTCAATTCGCCTTCGCGCCATGCGCGCGTCTCGGCGCCGACGCGCAGCCCGCAGCCCTCGGGGACGATCAGCGGCAGGTGGCAGATCAGGCGGGTGTTGAGCATGCCGTGGTGCGGCTGGATATGCGTGCCGGGTTTGAGCCGCGAGAAGAGCGCGAGCGGCGCGCGGCCCGGGATCACCGGTTGCGGCGCGTGCGCGAGCGCGGCGAGGGCCTCTGGGCAGAGCATGTCCATGCCCTCGGCGATTTCGCCGTCCTTCCAAAGCCAGGCGGCGCCCCAGTCGGCTTTATCGAGCAGCGGATTATTGGGGGGAGGCCGGTCGGGGCTGGCGGTGACATAGGGGCCGAAACGGTCGGCGGTACCCGCGATCAAGGCCTGCAGTTCGGCGCGGATCGCATTGGTTGCGGCCTCGACCGCGGGCACCCAGCCGAAATCGGCGCGGTCGAAAAAGGGGCGCTGCGTCAGGCCGGGGAAATAGAACATGCTCGGCTGTTGCAGGTAGAGCGGCTGGTCGCCGGCGAGCATGCGCAGCGCCTCGGCGACGCGCGGGGTCGCCCCCGCGGCGTCGATCCCCGTCCCGCGCAATTGGCCGAGCAGGTGATCGGCGAAGGCTTGTTCGGTCGCGGCGAGAAAGGTCTCGGCGCGCTGGAGGCCGGGGTGCAGCGCCGGCGGGACGCTGCGCGCCTGGGCGGCGGTGCCGAGCGCGAGGCGGTAAAAGCTGCCCGCGGCGCGCTCGTCGGACAGCCGGCGCTTGAGTTCGGCCATTGCGAGGATCGCGGCGATATTGGCGCGATCGGCGCGGATCGCGGCGTCGAGCGCGGCGCCTTCGCCCGCGTCGTCGCCGCGCCGGTGGGCCGCGCGCGCCTGCTCCAGCCATGTCCCCTCGCCGGTCATGGCGCTTGCCATAGCGCCGCGCGGCCCCTTTGCAAGAAGCGGTGGGCCTAGATCTCTGGCGGCGGCGTTGCCGAAGGCGCGGCGCGCTTGCCGACCAGCCATTTGCGGACCGCGACGACCGGCGGGGTGCGCCACAGCAGCAGTAGGCCGGCGAAGAACAGCGCCCAGGGCAGGATCGCGGCGCCGACGACGAGGACGAACGAGAGCAGGGTGCTGCCGCTGCGTATCAGCATGTTCGCCGCGTCGCTGAACGGATTGCCATAGCCGATGCCGGGTAGGCCGCCGGTGCCCTGATAGTCGAAGACCATCGGCGTCGTCGCGAGCTGGACCTCGCCGCCGCGCCGCGTTTCGCGCTCGCCGTCGAGTTGCTGGCGCAGTCCGGCGATCTGCTGCTGGAGTTCGGTGCGTTCGCGGTTGCCGAGCCCGCCCTGCTTGAGCCGCGCTTCGAGGCGCGCGATTTCGTCGGCGAGGCCCGCGCTGCGGCGCTGCGAATCGCTGATCTGGGCGCCGACGTCCTCGCCGGTGATATTGGCCGCGGCGAGTACACCCTCGGCCTTGGCGACGCTGGCGATCGCATCCTTGCCGAACTTGCGCGCGATGGCGGGGTCGAGCTTGAATTCCAGCCGGCCCTCGACCTCATTGTCGTGGATCAGCCGGTAATCCATGCCGGTGATCCGACAGCGCGCGACGCCGAGCGTTTCGCAGGCGGCGGCATGTTCCTCCTGCACCGCGGCGATGCGGTCGTCGTCGAGGCGGAAGGCGTAGCGATAGTTGAAGGCGACCCCGGGGGCGGCGGTGATCGCGACGTCGGGACCGCCGGCGGCGTCGGCGCTGGCCATTTCCGCGGCGGCGGGGGCGTCACTCGCCGCCGATTCCTCCGACGCTTTTTGGCCGCAGCCGACCAGCACGAGCGCCATCGCGCCCGCCAAGAGCTTGGTTTTCATGAGACTCTCCCAAAGACGCGACTCGTTGGCCGCACGATATGGAGTATCATAACTGATCTGGTTGACAATAGCCTTGTCAGGCCGCCTTGATGAAGCTGTCGAGCACCCGTTTGCTGCCCGCCGACTCGAATTCGACTTCCAGCTTGTTGCCGTCGATGTCGATGATTTCGCCGTAACCGAACTTCTCATGAAACACGCGCATGCCGATCGCGAGGTCGGCGCGCGGCTTGGCGCCGACCGAGGCGGCGGGGCCGCGTTCGCTGGGGGCGGGCGCGCGGGTGATCGTCGACGAGCCTGCCACCGCACGCTGCCAGGCCGGGCCGCGCGTCATCGTGCGCGCGGGCTGGCGTTCCGCGACATGCGCGAAGGGATCGCCCTGCGCCGACCAGTTGGCGCGCCACAGGCTTTGCCCGCCGCCGAAGCTGTTTTCGCTGTCGACATGTTCGGGCGGGATTTCGGCGATGAAACGGCTCGGGATGCTGCTCGTCCACTGCCCATAGATGCGGCGGTTCGCGGCGTGATAGATGCTGGCGCGGACGCGGGCGCGGGTGATTGCGACATAGGCGAGGCGGCGTTCCTCCTCCAGACTGGCGATGCCGCCCTCGTCCATCGAGCGCTGCGACGGGAAGACGCCATCCTCCCACCCCGCGAGGAAGACATGGTCGAACTCCAGCCCCTTGGCGGCATGGATCGTCATGATCGTGACTGTCTCGGTCGTGTCGTCATTGTCGCGGTCCATGACGAGGCTGACATGTTCGAGGAACGCCTCGAGTGAGTCATATTCCTCCATAGCGCGGACGAGTTCGGAGAGGTTTTCGAGCCGGCCCGCGGCTTCGACGCTGCGGTCGGCCTGCAGCATCGCGGTATAGCCCGATTCGTCGAGGATCAGTTGGGTCAGCTCGGGGTGCGACAGGTCGTTCGCCTTGGTCCGCCAGCCGCGCATCTGCGCGACGAACGTGGCGAGCTGGCGTCGCGCCTGCGGGGTGAGTTCGTCGGTTTCGGTGATCTGCGACGCCGCCTGCAGCAAGGGCGCGCGTTCGGCGCGGGCGAACTGGTGGATGCGCTGGATCGCCTTGTCGCCGAGGCCGCGTTTGGGGACATTGACGATGCGTTCGAAGGCGAGGTCGTCGGCGGGCGACTGGACGAGGCGCAGATAGGCGAGGGCATCGCGGATTTCGGCGCGTTCGTAGAAGCGGAAACCGCCAACGATGCGGTACGGCATGCCGATCGCGATGAAGCGGTCTTCGAACTCGCGGGTCTGGAACTGGGCGCGGACGAGGATCGCGGCGCGGTCGAGCGAGACGCGGCGATGCTGGAGCGTTTCGAGTTCCTCGCCGACGCGGCGCGCCTCCTCGGGGCCGTCCCAGACGCCGACGACGCGGACCTTGTCGCCGGGTTCAAGCTCGGTCCACAACGTCTTGCCGAGCCGACCGCTGTTCTGCGCGATCAGCGCCGAGGCGGCGGCAAGAATCTGCGGGGTCGATCGATAATTTTGTTCGAGGCGGATGACGGTCGCGCCCGGGAAATCCTTGTCAAAGCGCAGGATGTTCGCGACCTCGGCGCCGCGCCAGCTATACACCGACTGGTCGTCGTCGCCGACGACGCAGATATTCTTGCGCGCCTGTGCGAGCAGCCGCAGCCACAGATATTGGCTGGCGTTGGTGTCCTGATATTCGTCGACGAGGATATATTTGAAGCGCTCCTGATACTGCTCGAGCACGTCGCGGTGGGTCTTGAGGATCACCAGCATGTGGAGAAGCAGATCGCCGAAGTCGCAGGCGTTGAGCGTCTTCAGCCGCGCCTGATAGAGCGCGTAAAAATGCTGGCCCTTGCCGTCGGCCCAGGCCTCTTTGTCGGCGGCGTCGAGGTCGGACGGGACAAGCCCGCGGTTCTTCCACTTGTCGATCAGCCCCGCGAGCTGGCGCGCCGGCCAGCGCTTTTCGTCGAGCCCTTCGGCCTGGATCAGCTGCTTGAGCACGCGCAGCTGGTCGTCGGTGTCGAGGATGGTGAAATTGCTCTGCAGCCCGACCAGTTCGGCGTGGCGGCGCAGCATTTTCGCCGCGATGCTGTGAAAGGTGCCGAGCCAGGGCATGCCCTCGACCGCGTCGCCGATCATCCGCCCGATCCGCTCGCGCATCTCGCGCGCCGCCTTGTTGGTGAAGGTCACCGCGAGGATTTCGGACGGCCAGGCGCGCCGCGTCGCGATGATGTGGGCGAGCCGCGCGGTGAGCGCCGCGGTCTTGCCCGTGCCCGCGCCCGCGAGCATCAGCACCGGGCCTTCGGTGGTCAGCACCGCCTGGCGCTGCGGGCCGTTGAGACCGCACAGATAGGGCGGGTCCGAGGGATCGGGGCGGGCGAGGTCGGGCATCGAGGCAGGGGTATCGTTCACGCGCGAACGATTAGGGAACAGCGCGCGCGCTGTCCAGCGGGGAGGGGCGGATTTGGTTGCGGGGGTGATCGCCGGCGATCAGTGGCGGGCATAGCGATCCTCCCGCAAGGGGG